>OLFY01000020.1_pt1 | contig 252552 bp, 259 predicted proteins | sample 1605611 | NCBI WGS metagenome assembly OLFY01 (sample SAMEA3888923, study PRJEB22519) | human gut metagenome | biome: human gut; feature: human-associated habitat; material: faeces | place: Denmark | collected 2011 | reverse complement strand
AATATTTTTTTTTATGTAAAAAAGTCAAAGAAAGTGCAAAAACTTTCTTTTTTTGCTATAATATATATTGGTGATTTTATGACTTTTGCAAGCAGGGAAAGATTTAAAGAAAGAAAATACTCATATATGAAGAAAAAAGTATTAGATGAAGAAAATCCATTATTAAAGCTAGGAAAAATAATAGTATTTTCACCATTATTAGTTTTTGGAACAATAGGTCAAATAATTGATAAAAATAATAATAAGAAAACAATTAATAATGCCACTAAAAATAAAATTAATAATAATGTTGATAACAATATAATTATTACGAAAAAAAATAAAGAATATATAAAAGAAAATATAATGAGTACTCAAGAAAAGAAAAGTAATAACAATATTGAAACAGAAGTAAATAATGATCTTAATAAACAATCTATTATTATAGTTGCCAATGATAATGAATGCCTTTTATTAGAAAAAAAGATATATTTAAAGATTAAAAAGAAATTAGATAATTTAAATCAGAAAATAAAGCAAATTGAAAGCGAAGAGTATTTAATAAGTAAGTACGCTGATGATAAAAATTTATATAATAAGGCAAAAAAAATACAAACAAGAATAGAAGAATTGCAATTTGAATTAACTAAAATAGAAGAAGAATATAAGATATTAAGTAATAAAAATATAATTAAAGATCCTTTGAAATTAGATGACTCATTAATAATTGATGATATTGTCAATTATCGCAATCATATAAATGAATTAAATTATAATAAAATTCCAGACAAGTTAACACTTTTAAATACATATACCATACTAAACAATAAATTAGAAGATCTAACAAATAAAACGAAAGAATTAAACAAAAAGAAAAGTTTAAGAGTCAAAGAATTACAAAATAGAGATAAAAAATATAATAAAGCTAAAATTAAAACTAAAAATTTAAATGAAATAGAAAGCGATTGTAACAAAATCATAGAGGATTATATAAACTATGAGAAAGAATTACTAAAGAAAGTAAATAAAATTGATTCTAAAACGTACACAAAATATAAACTACGAGGAATGGATAATTTTTTATCATTATCTTGCCATTATATTGGATTAATTGCTTTAACACCATTTAAAGGAATTATCCCCAAAATAAGTGAACAAACTAAAGCAACTAGAAAAATGTTGAATTGTATGTTAGATAATATGCATTACGAGAAAATAAATGAAGTAACTTATAGTGCTAATGATTATATAAACGAAATAGATAATAAAATATATAGTATAACAAATGTCGAAGATAATTTAGATAAAGCATATATCGAAGTTAACAAACTAAAAGAAGAATTTAAAAGAAATTTTTTATGTTATAATTTAGATGAATATGATAAATCTTATAAAAAAATCCTTTTAATTGAGGGTTGCATTATTAAAAACAAAGAAAAGATAGATAATATAAAGAAAAATTTAAATAGCACAAAAAAAACCAATAAAGAAATATTAACAAGAGTTAAAAAGCTAAATTCACAGAAAAAAACTTTACAATAATTAGTAGAAAGTTTTTTTTTGCTCTGATAACTATTGTAACAATTTAAAAAATGTGATATACTTAGCACAGAATAAATGATAGTCCGAAACTATCAACAAGGAGGATTTTCTTATGAATAAAAATTTTGTATTGATGGACAAAACAAATAATACACAGAGAAATGCTACAGCAGTTATAAAATTCAATTATGAAAATAATGACTACTTAATTTACAGCATTGATGAAAATGAAGTAAATAAACAAATATTTGTTTCAAAACTAATTTTAAACTCTGAAGGAAAAAGTTTTATAGATAATATTTTACCAGAAGAAAAAAATAAATTAAGTAATGTAGTATATAATATTATAATTTTGACACCATCAAATTTCAAAAAAGGAGCATTAGCAAATAACCTATTAAAAGATATAAAAGAAAAACTAATGGTAAATTTATCCTTAGAAATACCAGAGTTAGGAAGTCAAGAATATTTTGCCAATTGTTCAATAGCAATTACAAATAAAGAATTTGTAGAAGATGCTATCAAATTTTATAATGATAACTTAAATATGGAAAAAGTTCAAGAACAAATTCCAGTAACTCCAACATGGACAATTCCAACAGAAGAACCAGTAGCAATTAATGAACCAAGTATTAATCAGGAACCAATGCAAAACAATATAAATATTTCACCAATACCTAATGCTATGCCCCAAACTAATCCGCAGCCTGTAATACCTAATGCTACATCAAATAATATTGAATCTGTTCCAGCAGAACCAGTTAATATAGTAAATCCTACTATAGAAACACCAAATCAAGTAGTAACCCCAAAGACTGCACAAATTCCTAATATTGAAGGCCAAGAGTTGTATAATATACCAAATCCTCAGGCAGAAAAACTTAACAATATTGCCGTAGTATCTGATCCAAGTCTAGGAAACTCAGGTTTGAATATCCAACCAAATATTGGCAAGCAGAAAAATGCAGGATTTACTTTAAATAAATATATAGTTATAGGAACAGTTTGCATATTGCTTGCAATAGCCGTAGTAATAGTAGCTTATATATTAATACAAAAAAAGATTAATGGGGCTTAGAATATATACAGCCACAGTAATCTTGTCTATATAAATTATATTTTTTAGATAATAAGATGGATTGTTTATATCCATCTTTTTTCTTAAAGTCAGAATACAACCAATTAATATTATATTTATTTTGTAATTTTTCACCAATTTTATTTATCCATTCGGAATTCTTATAAGGACTAACAGATAATGTAGTACAAAAATAATCATAATTACACTCTTTTGCCATCTTAGCGGTTTTTTCCATTCTTAAGTTATAGCATACCATACATCTATTTCCTCTTTCAGGTTCATTCTCTAAACCAATAATACATTTTTCATATAAATCATTATCATAGTCACAATCCATTATATCAAGATTATTAGAACAATCAATTTCATTAATCAATTTTATTTGTTCTTGTTTTCTTTTTAAATATTCATCGTAAGGATAAATATTAGGATTATAATAGAGAATAGTAATATCAAAATAATTAGTAAGATAACTAATAACATAACTACTACAAGGACCACAGCAACTATGTAATAATAACTTTTTCTTACTATCTAAATTATTCAAAATATTTTCACACTTAACACTATAATTCTCTTTCATAGTCATTTCACCTCACATAAGCACATATATTATAACATAATAAAAATATTTTTAATATATTATCTTGAAAAAATAACCATAAATTGGTACAATAAATTAGGAGGCAAATATGGAAAAGAAAATACCCTTAAAAAATTATATTATATTAGCGGTAACATTAATTATTACAGTTATATTAGTTATATATTTCTACTTATGGCAAAAAGCATATGAAGAAAGTAAAAAAAATACTATTATAATGGATGAATATATACAAAAAATAAATTATAATGAATTAAGTAATTATCTAATAGAAAACAAAAGTACAGTTATATATTCATCAGTAGTAGGTAGCCAAAAAACAAGTAACTTTGAAAAGAAGTTTGTTAAAGTCATCCAAGATAATTCACTAAAAAATAGTATTTTATATCTTGATTTAACTGAAGTAGTAAAAAACAAAACAATCAAAAAAGAATTATTAGAAAAATATCCAGAATTAAATAACAATATCAAAGATCCATTAATAATAATTTTTAATAATGATAAAGTAATAAGAATTTATAATATTAAAGATAATAATTATAATATAGATAGTCTAATAGAATTCTTAGAGAAAGAAGATATAATATATGATTAATATAGTACTATATGAACCAGAAATACCAGAAAATACAGGCAATATAATGAGAACATGTGCTGGAACCAATAGCAAACTACATTTAATAGAACCACTAGGTTTTATATTAGATGAAAAAAGAATACGCCGCAGTGGAGTAAATTACATAGATAAGGTTCATTATCAAACATATATTGATTATGAAGAATTTATCACCCAAAATAAAGGTGAATATTATTATTTCACAAGATATGGAACAAAACCATATAGTGAAATAGATTTCAAGGATAAAAATAAAAATATATATTTAATATTTGGCAAAGAAAGCACCGGCATACCAAAAGAAATATTACACAATAATTTAGATAAATGTTATAGAATACCAACAAGCGATAATATTAGAGCATTAAATTTATCAAATTGTGTTGCTTTAGTAACATATGAAGCATTAAGACAGCAAAACTTTCCTGGATTATTAACATACGATCCGTTTAAAGGAGAAGATTATTTAAAAAACGAATAGTTTTATTCAATAAAACCATTCGTTTTTAATTTATTTATAAGTTTTTCTTCACTTACATCGCCTTCAATTCTAGTAGCGGTAGTCTTTTCTTCTCCATTCTTAAAAAATATAGTAATAGGTGTACTACCATCAAAACTAACAGTATTCTTAAACATTTTAAGTTCATCATCATTAAGTAAATCAACATCAATATAATAAATATCAATTTTATACTTATATCCAACCTTTTTAAGCTTCGGTTTATAATCCTGACAATGAATACAAGTAGTTCTTGAAACACACAAAACAAAATCTTCCTTATTATCTATTTTTTCTTTAAGCTCATTATAATTGATTTCAATAAGATTACTATCATATGAATGAATAAAATAATAAATAATAAGTCCAGCAACCACTAAAATACTAGCAATTATAACAATAATTTTCTTTTTTTTATCTTTCATAAATTAAATCACCATAATCAATGATAACACTTTTTAATAAAAAAAGCAAAAATCACTTTGAAAAAAACAAAAAAAGTGTTACAATTATTATAGCATAGGGTAGGGAGGAATGACATGAATAAAAGAAAAAGCCTACTATTCATATTTGTGCTAACAATATTTAGCACAAACATTGTTAAAGCAGAATGCACTACAGAAGAAGAAAATAATATCAAAAAAGAAATAGATAAAATAGAAATAGTATATAAACATCTAGGAGAAGTCACAAAAGAAGATGGTACCAAAACATATAATGAATTCATGGTAACTGCTAAAAATATTCCAGATGGAGTATATGTACATTTATATCCATTTACCGATGAACAATTTGAAGAATCATCAGAAGGATTAAAACTAAGATTAACTACTGGTATATGGCACTACTATATGTATTCAGAAAAATGTGATGAAACATTAAAGGATATAACAGTAACATTACCAAGATTTAATGAATATTCCTTAGATCCATTATGTGACGGTGTAGATACAGAAGATTTCAGATATTGTAATAAATATTATGATAGTGAAATACCAAGAGAAACTTTCGAAAGAAAAGTAAAAGCATATCGTTTAGAAAATCATCTAGATGATAAAAAAACAGATAACAATGACGTAAAGAAAAAAGATTATTTAAAACCAATAGTAGATTTTCTATTAGAATATTATCTTTATATAATTATAGGAATAGGAATAATAGTATTAATATCGCTATTAGTATTAATAATTAAAAAGAGAAAGAAAAGAACAATATTAGAATAAAAAAGAAGGAGGAATCAATATGAAGAAAATACCATTAATAACATTACTATCATTTTTCATATTAATTCCTTATATAAATGCAGAAGAAAATTATGAAGAAAAAACTACTCATAAATATCATTACTATTATTTTTCCCAGCCATTTAGCGAAACAACTATAGAAGACCTATTAAAAGGTGGAACAACAAATTATACTAGATTTGCCAACTATAGAGAGTGGGAAATTCCTTCAGCAACACAAATGCAACTAAAAAATAATTGCGCTCAAGAAAATAGCAAAGACGAGGATGCCTGCTGGAATCTAGCAAAGTTTTATGCCATGTGGGAAGAGCTAGAAAACGGAACAGTTGTATGTAAAAATGATACATGTTCAAGAGACCTAAAAGAAAAAGGTGAAGAAAGATATTATCATGCTCATGGTGCTTATAGTAGTAACACACCAATAAAAAATGATTGGAATGCTGAAGTTAAGTCATCCGACTCATCACCAAATGACAAAGCTACAACAAGTATAGATAATTTATCAATTAAAGATGAATATGTAAGAATGGCATGCGCTACACTCCAAACTGACAATACACTAGAAAGAGTCGATGATTATGGCAATAAAGTATCGGATAGTAACAAGTACTATAATACATATATATCAATAAAAAGGTCACCACCATCTGGCTTTGATACAAGCAATATATCATGGAAAAACTACGTTAAACCTGGTAATGTACCAACGTGCAGTGATGACAGTAAAAAAATCAAAGCATATGATGAAAATGTATATTCACCGGTCTTATATAGAGTCACAACAACAGCAACAACATATAATTGTAAAGCTGAGCCTTTAAACATAGCAGGTACATGTAATAATACAGTTACTGGTAGTACAGCATGTGATAAAAAAACAATTACGGTAACAGAAGATGGGGGAAGAGCTGACGATCCAAATTCTGCTATGGCAAGAGCAGTAGTGAGTTTTAAACAAGATTATAGTATGACTAATATATTAACTCCAACCACTATATATCAAGGCGGGGGAGTAAAAATAGGTTTCATATACAATACTAAAGTTACAGTAAAGCAAGAAAGCATAGAATATGATAATGCTAATGGCAAACATGATGCTCTACAAAACAAAATAAATGAACAAATAAGAAAATCTATTATAAAAAAATTTATAATAGAGTCTAACATTAAAAATAAAGCATCATTATATTTCTTAGATGAAAAAGAAGAAAAATATACAATTAATCCCGCACAAATGCAGGTTGAGTGTGACCAACAAGGAGACATTATTAATGACAAAGAAGTAACTACAACATGTACTATATTATTACCAGAGTCAGAAGTAGAATTAGGAACAGGAAAAGTAACATATAAAAATAGTATAGGTAAAGGAATAAATAATGAATTTTATACCCCAATAAAATATAATGGGGATTTATACTTAAATGTAAAGCTTGAGGATTTAGGGACTACAACAGAGTTATGGAATCCTGACATAAAAATAACATATAATGGCAAAAGCAATTCATCTTCAAATTGCACTGTAAATACCTACCCAAGATTTTATGAGGAAGACAATAAAACTTATAAATTCATATATAGACCAATAGATTTAAATAATCCATTTCCAAATAGAAATGCTGGTATAAATTGGTATGATTGGTATAGTATACCGGCTAACAAAGATAGATTAAAATCATCATACTCAAAAAAAGAGTATCAAGTAGAATTAGATAATCAAATAGTTTCTAAAATTAAAGGATACAATAAAAATAATAATTATTTAGATTGGCGTGGTATATCAAAAACAGGTAAAAGTGAATTTATTGAAAATAATAATTTTATGAGAACTTATGGAGGTGGTACACCATGAAATGGTCATTCGCCTCAGTAGGTATGATAGTATTAGGAATAATAGGAGTAATGGTTATTGTACTATTTCAACAAATAACCACTTCTAATGAAAATGATTATTACTTATTAAAAGAGATAACAGAAGCATCCATGATAGAATCTATAGACTTAAAATACTATCGAGAAACAGGAGATTTAAAAATAATAAAAGAAAAGTTTGTCGAAAACTTTACAAGAAGATATTCAGAATCAACATTATTTATAGGTACAAAGTATACAATATCATTCTTTGATATTATGGAAGTACCTCCTAAAGTTACGATAATGATAGATACAGGTATAGAAAACTATAGAATATATAACAATGTAGACGATTATAATATAGTCAATAACTTATCCAGTATCCTAGAGTTTACTGGAAAAAACACATCATCAAAAGATCAAAATAAGGTTTACAAGGAAGACGAATATACTCAAACTGTTTATTCAATGTTAGCAGGCCGATCAAGCAGTGAGCCATTAAACATACCTAAAGAAATAAATGATGCTAATATGAGAAATCAAAAAATAATAGAAGTATCTTCTCCAGAAGCAGTAACAGATCAAGGGGAAATACTGAAGGCAAGATTAAGAAGGGAAATTGATTGGGCACAAGCCACAAATGATGATTATCGAACAAATTATTTTGAAAGTATGAGTAATTATTCAACAGATTCAAATGCAACAATAAAATATTACAATTGTTCTACTGACTCTGGTGAATTAAACAAGCCAGATTGCACTAAAAACTTGCCATGGATAGGTATAACGAGATCTAGTAGTGACAAAGTCATATTAAAATATCAAGTAAAATGGAGTTATGAAAAATATGAATATGAATAAAGAAGAATTTAAATAAAAGGAGGAAAAAATATGAATAATTTAAAAGCTTCGATGAAAAAATTATTAGGTAACAAAAATACAGTTACAATATTAGGGGTAATATTATGTTTAGTAATATTAGCCATAGGTTACAACTATCGTATAAATTCAAAAGTTGAATTAGTACAAGTACCATACGCAGTTGAAACAATTCAACCAAGAACTTATATAAAAGATAGTATGGTAGGCATTATGAATGTACCAAAATCATTTTTAGTAGGAAACTATTATACACAAAAACAAAATATAGTAGGCAAATATTCAAACTATAATACGATAATAGCAAAAGGAAGTTTATTTTATGCGGATTTAGTAACATCCAAAGAAAATTTACCAGACTCAGCATTTCAAGATGTTCCTGAAGGATATACAGTTATCAACTATCCTGTTAATATAGCAAGTACATATGCTAATTCAATGGCACCAGGTAGCTACATAAATATCTATTACAAATCTTTAAATGATAAAGGTGAAGTAATGTTTGGTAAATTCATTAGTAATATAAAAATATTAGATGTTAAAGATTCATCAGGACAACATGTATTTGAAAATAGTGAAGAAGCAAGAACACCAGCATATATGTTATTTGCAGTTCCTGAAGAAACACATCTATTATTAAGAAAAGCATTATATCTAAAAGAATATGCTGTTGAACTAATATTAGTACCTAATACAACAACACTTACTGAAAAAGATAAAGTACAAGTAAGTAGTGATGATATCGAAAACTTTATTAATTCAAAGACTGCCTTTGTATCAGTAAATGAATTACCTAAAGTAGAAGATCAAGTAAAAGAAGATACAGATAAAAAAGATACAGATAAAAAAGATAATGATACAAAAACAAATAGATAAAAAAGAATAAGGAGGGCAAAGCATGGAAACAGAATTTACCCAAATAGATTTTGGCCCATTAAAGCCATTCTTAGCCAATGACGATGTAACAGATATATCATATAGTAATGGTGGACAAGTGTGGTTAAAAACATTATCTCAAGGTGTATATAGGGTAGAAAATACTGGTATAGATAATGCTTTAATGGAAAAAATAGCCTTTCAATGCGCTAACTCTATGGGAAAGTCATTTAATATGGCAAATCCATTCCTTGATGCTGAATCAGCAGAATTAAGAATGAACTTTGTTCATGACTCAATAGCTAAAAATGGGATAGCAGCCTTAATAAGAAAAACTCCTGCTAAAATAAGACTTGAAAAAGATAAGATAATAGCAGAAGATTATATTAGATTAAATATTCATGATTTTCTATTAAAATGTGTAGAAGGCCATTGTAACATTATAGTTAGTGGAGAAACAGGCTCAGGAAAAACAGAGTTTATAAAATATTTAGCAGCCCATACAAAAGAAAATGAGAAAATAATAACTATTGAAGATACTCTAGAACTTCATTTAGATAAAATATTTCCTCATAGAGATATTGTAGCAATGAAAACTAATAATATAGCCTCATATTCGGACGTATTAGTAACCTGTATGAGACAAAATCCAAGATGGATATTACTATCCGAAGTAAGAAGCGCTGAAGCTGTAATGGCCGTTCGTAATTCCATATCATCAGGACATAATATTCTTTCCACAATACATGCTGATAAAGCAGAATCAATACCAAGTAGAATGTATAGTCTGCTAGAAACAAATCAAGATGTAAGCCAGTTCCTAGCAACAATACATCGCTATGTACAATTAGGTGTACATATAAAAGGATATTATAGCCAAAAATATAAAAAATTTCATAGAGAAGTATCAGAAGTAGTAGAATTCTATGTTACCGATGAAAATAAAGCAGAATACAAGATACTTTATAAAAAAACACCAGATGGACATGAAACAACGGCAAATCCAACTAAACATCTAATAGAATATCTAGAAAGTCAAGGTGTAATAATGCCCCAAGACGTACTAGTAAAAGAAGAGTTTAGAGATGCTTCAAGTGACAATACAAATAATAACTATGCAGTAGATACAAGTAACTATAATCAGCAAAAACAAGCTATAAATAACACTAATATTATGCAACCAAATCAAACTATAAGTAACACTAATATTATGCAACCAAATCAAACTATTCAGTCAAATCCAAATATAGTTCAAAGTAATACAAATAGTTATAATAATATACCAAATATATATGCAAATAATATACCACATCAAGCTACTATAACTGGTATAAATAATAATAATGTAGTATAAAGGTAGGTGATATAATGGAAATAATTTTAATAGGATTAATAATAATATTCATAATTTCTTATCGTACTAAGAAAGGTGAATCAGTATATAAATTTATATCCGAACAAGCAGTAAATGCCTATAAAAAAATGGAACCTTATTCATTTAAAGCAATGAGGGAAAAAGTAAAAGAATTAGGATTAGAATATACACCAAGACAATATCTATTTCAAATAGCGGCTTTTGCTGGATTGTCAGGAGGCATAAGTTATCTATATTTCTATAATCTAGCTATAACAATAGTATATATGGTATTAGCAGTTTCAGTAATTCCATACATCACTTATCTAAGATGTAAAAGACAATATAGTGAATATATATTTGAACAAGTACAAGTATATTGTACTAATACAATAATGGAATTTTCAACTACACAAGCTTTTGTAAAATCATTAGAAGGAGTAGTAGCTTCAGGCGTTCTAGAAGAGCCTTTATTATCAGATGTAAAAACAATGATAGCACTATCATATGAAAAAGGTGATGTCTATGACTCAATAAAATATATGGATACAAAATATCCATACTATATGGTAAAAAATATGCATCAATTATTCTTACAAGTAACAAAAGAAGGTGCAAAAGATACTCAAGAAACATTTGAAAATATGTTAACAGACATAGATGTATTAGTAGAAGGAGTATATAGAGATAGATCAGATAGAGCAGCATTCCATAAACAATTTATAACATTTGGTGTATCACTATATGGTATGATAGCTTTAATACAATTACTAATAGGACAAGAGACATATATATCAATGATAGATAATATATGGATAAGAATATTTGTTCATATTATAGTATTAATAAACAGTTGGTTTCTCCTATCAGGAGAAAAATATTACAACGAGAATGTAGGTGCTGAATAATGATGATAGAATTATTATTAGTAGCCATAATAGTAATATATATATTTATTGTTAATGGAAAAATAAACAAAGACAGTATGTTTGGAACAAACAGTAAACTATGTAATCTATTAAAAGAAAAAGATTATGATTTTCTATTAATAGCAAAATATGGTGATAGAGTATATGATCCAAACGAAGTATATATGAAAAGAGTAAAACAAGGAGTATTAACATCCGCTGCTATAATATTTATTTTTATAACCAATATGAGTTATCTAAGTATAATATTAGCGTTAGTAATAGGATTTATAGTGTATAAAAATCAATATTTAAGTCTAAAAAAATGGTATAAACAGCATCTAACATATATAGATTCCTTATTACCATATTACTTAAAAACAATAGAAGTACTAATTCATCACTACACAGTACCAGTAGCCTTAGCTAAAAGTATAGATGATGCTCCTGAAGTATTCAAACCAGGACTAAAAGAATTAGTAAGCAAAATAGAAGCAGGTGACTCATCAATAGATCCTTATATGGACTTTGCAAAAGAGTACCCAGTAAGAGACTCTATGAGAATGATGAGATTATTATATAGATTAGGTTTAGGAGAACAAGAAAAGAAACACCAACAACTAGAATCATTTTCAAAATCCGTATCTTCTCTTCAAGCTAAAGCAAGAGAACAAAAATATCAAGCCAGATTATATAGCATGGAAAGAAGAACAATGATAATGATGTTTGTAACAGGCGGAGGTTCCTTATTACTCTTATTGATTTCAATATTTATGTTATTAACAACAATATAAATATTTGAAATATAAAAAAAGAATAAAAAAATACATATATGAAAGAAGGTGAAAAGCAATGAAAGAAGCAACAGGTGAAGTTTCAATGACAGTTGTCACTATTATACTAATCGTTATAGTATTAGGTATTGCTACAGCTTTATTTGGCGGTGCAAACTCTCCAGGAAGAAAATGGATCAATGATACATTTACTAAGATGACAAACAGAGGCGATGCAGAAATGAATAATGCTAATAATCCTAGTGGTACTGGAGCAGTAGATGCCAATGGTACCATAAATGGATAATAAAAACATAAACAAAAAGACAAAGTAGGTGAGAGAAAATGAGAGATGCAGTTGGGGGATCATTCATGATAAAATTGATAATAGTATTTTTGGTTTTATATATCATTTTTGTAGCGGTAGCATTAAATTACGCTAAGGCTTTCAGAGTAAAAAATAAAGTTTTAGATATTATAGAGCAAAATGAAGGTATCAAAGATTATGATAATGCAAGTGATACTGCAATTACGCAAATAAGCACATATATGAATAGCGTTTCATACAAAATTAATAAAGACACTGCTGATAAAAAATGTAAAGAAGCATATGGCGATGATGTATTTGTAGGTAAAGAAGGCTATTGTATTATAGAAGTAAGAGGAAATAATGATATAAATGCAGATTACTATAAAGTATCAACATTTGTAACAATAGATTTTCCATTTTTAAATCTTAGCTTTACTATACCAATACAAGGAGAAACACGTAAAATAGAAAGGATAAATACATAAATGGATACAGTAATATCAAACAAGTATAGTGATGTATTTAACTCTCTAGATATAGAAGTATCTAAGAGATTAAAAGGAGAATATGATGTAGATGAAATAGTATCTACATTCAAAAATTTCTTCTTTAATAAGATGTTTTTAGATATAACAGCAATAAAAGACTATAAAGATTTATCTAATCTACAAAAATTATCTATGAATATAAATATGGATAAAGTAATATTATTATTAGATAAAGATGATGCTATTAGTGATTCAAAAACATTCTTATCAAAATTAGTAAATATGGGAATATATAATTTTACTAAAGATTCAAATAGTCTTATGTATTTATATAATAATCCCAATGTTTATCGTGATGTAGCGTATCTTCAAAATATTGAAGAAGAACCCAGTAGTGAACCTAATGTCATCTCTCATTCAAGACCTGATTGTAAAGTAATAGGTATTAAAAATATTACAGATTCTGCTGGAGCAACAACTTTAATATATTTATTAAAGAAAGAACTAAGTAGTTATTATAGTACTATGGCTATAGAACTAGATAGAAGAGATTTAGTATATTTAAAAGATAAAGATTGCTTATCAATAAAAGATAGTGAATTAGAAAGTACATTAGATAAGTACTATTCAGTAGATGTCTTTTTAGTAGATTTAAATAAATCTCAAAAAGAACATCTATGTACCGATGTATTATATCTAATAGAACCAACTACTATAAAGCTAAATAAATTATCAGTAATAAATCCAAAAGTATTTGGAGAATTAAAAGGTAAAAAGTTAATACTAAATAAAAGCTTATTATCTGAAGAAGATATATCTGACTTTGAAGTAGAATCAGATCTAAAAGTATACTATAATATACCTCCAGTAAATGATAAAAAAGACAATAGTAATATAATTTTACCATTATTAGAAAAGTTAGGTTATGTTAAATCTGTAGAATCAGAAGAACCTAAAAGAAAAAATAGACTATTTGATTTCTTCAAATAATCTTTTTTTATTTTAACTCAAAATGGTTGAAATAATTGTAGTATTATGGTAGCATCAATATATAAGGTAAAGAAAGTTGATAATCAACAAGAAAGGAGTGACCTTCTTATGAAAAATATATTAGTTAAAAATGTTAACAAAATGTTAATCAGGAGGGGTATGTAAATTATTACTTGTAAATCCTTATAATATAAGAAAATATATGAATAAAAAAGACTATGAAATAACTAATAGAAATATTAGCAATTTTTCGTAGTCTTTTTATTAGTATATTAAAAGGAGTCAAAATCATGGTAGAAAAGAAAAAAATTTTAAAACAATTAGTATTTTTTGTCTGTATACTAATTGCTAGTAGTAGTATCGTAAACGCACAGACAATAACAAAATGTCCAGAAGGATTAACAACCTGCCCAGGCGATTCAAGCAAATGTTATCGAAAAGCATCATCAATGAAGACAGAACCAGACTGCAAATATGATAAAAAACAAGTAACATATACAACCGTTATATATGTCAATGATGCAGGAGGCAAATCTTATGATACAAAAATATGTAAACAGGCACAATGCAATTGGAATGAAGTGTATAATGGTTGCCCTTATGGAACATATTTTGCAGGGTGGCAAAAAGTAAGCGGCAAGGTATCGGTTTATGGAAGTTATATTTATACAACATCTGATATTAGTAGTAATTATTATGGATCTGTAAAAGCCCTTTGTTATTATAATAAACCTCCAGTAACTAATAATGGAACGGGTAAAACAATAGAATCACAGCCAATAGAAGAGCCAGTAGAAAATGTTTGCCCTAAAAGTGAAAATAAAGAAAAAATAATTAATGCTAATAATTATAAATTTACATATAATTTGGATGGTGGACATTTTATTGATGGTAGTACCGAGAGAACAGAAATAATTGATAGCTATTCAGTAGTAGGAGCTTTTAGATTAAATCCGTTAAAAAAAGGCTATAAATTTGTTTCATGGCAAGATGAGAATGGAAAAGATTTTGATTTCAGTACAAAACCAACTAAAAATACAACACTAAAAGCTAAATATGAAAAATTAACTGATGAAGAAAAAGATGTTTATGCATGTCCAAAAGATTATGTATTAGATCCATCTAATGCAAAATGTTATAAGTACCTAAAATTTAATAGAGAAGGTAATACAACTAGTAAAGCTAGCATAGATAATGTTATGCAAGTTCCATATCAAACCAATCAAAGTCCTACTGCTGGAAAGGCTTATAATTATACAACGATAAGTTATGAAGATGGCTCAAGAATGTGTTACGGATATAATGCTCCAAGTGAAGGTGATCCTGGTGAAATAATTTATATCAAGGATAGTAAATTAAATACCATAGGAAAAAACAATGCAACATATTATTTTAGTGAAAATGGTAAGAATGTTGAATATGAAGATCAAGACAATTGGAAATCCGCTGATACATGTGATTTTGGATCATATTGTAATCTCGATGAATGTACTAAGGTATCTGGAGCGTGTGACGTTACTTGGAGTGCTATTATCTTCCATTCTGTTGATGCTACATATACAAAAGAATTAGATACAACAGAAATAGTTGAAGGTAAAGATACAATTTCTAAAGGAAACACAGGTGATAAATCAGAAGAAGAAATAAGTGAAAACCCAAAAACAGGAAGTAAATTATGGATATTTATTACTCTTGGTGTAGCCTTTAGTGCAGCGGGTACATATTATTATCGCAAATATAGAAAAACAGAAGTGTAAAAATAATTCTTAATTCAAAGTAAAAGATTGACTTTTATCATTAATTAGTGTAATATATAATTATGAATTAAGGAGGAAAAGCTATGAATGATGTAAATATATGTAGTCAAGCATCAATGACACCATTATGGACTTTAATAGGCACCATAATAAATATAATATGGATTGGAATCCCTGTAATAATGATAATTTTAGGATCAATAGATTTAGGTAAAGCTGTAATATCAAGCAAAGAAGATGAAGTAAAAAAGGCTAAATCAACTTTTATAAGAAGATTGATTTATGCAATAGCAGTATTTGCGGTAGTATGGTTAGTAACAGTTTTATTTGACTTTTTAGGAAATTTAAATCTTGATGATGCTAATACAAGTTCTTGGAAACAATGTTGGTGTCAAATTAGAGGAAAAGATAATTGTAACGACTTAACAAAGAAATAAAAAAATTTTATTTCTTTTTTTCTATATAAAATTTCTTGTAAAAACAGTCAAACTAATGTATAATTATAGCAGGTGATAGAATGTATTTTTTAATAGAAGTTTGTCAAAATCCAGGAATACTTAGAGTATTATATTTTGTTTATTTACTTATGGATGCACTATTTGTTATAGTACCAATAAGTTTAATTATAATGCTTTTAGTAGATTTCTTTAAAGCAGTAGTATCAGATGATGATACTGCTAAAAAAAATTCCAAAATGGCTGGAAAAAGAATAATAAATGCAATGTTAATATTTTGTGTTCCATGGATAGTAAATGTAATAATGATGATCCTTAATTCAGCAGGTTTTCCAACTGGCTATTCAGTATGTGAAGCAAATGCCAAAAGTGGAAACTTTACATATTATGATAATTTATTAGCAGCCGAAGAAGCAAAAGCTAAAGCAGAGAGAACAAAAAGCCTAAAAGAAAAAAGAAAACAATATGAAGCAGAAATAGCAGAAAAAGAAAGATTAAAAGCACAAGATGAATCAAATATAAGTAGTGGTGAAGAATATAGTAGTATGGCTGATGCTTTAATCGGAAATATTGAAGGAGAACTAGGAAATACAGATAGTTCTAAATATGGAGCTCCAGCGGGTACACCATGGTGTGGATATTTTGCAACATGGGCTTTAAAACAAACAAACTATGATGGTATAAACTTATATAGCGATATAATTGAAAAAGAATCAAAAGTAGTAAACTTTGCCTCTGCCTTATGTAGTATGGGAACGTTTTATAGTAATAGTAATTTAGCCTTTGAATATTCAGATTTCTATGCAAATAAATTTGGAAAAGAAAAATATACTCCTAAAAAAGGAGATATAATATATTTCAAGTGGGGTCAAGATTGGAATGGTGAAATAAACGCTTGTCCACATGCATCAGACGCTCATATTGGAATAGTAGCAGCCAATGATAATGGGAATCTAACCGTATATTCTGGAAATTCATCACATAAAGTAAATACAACATATCATTCCGTAACAGACACTAATATAGTAGGGTATGGTTCTTGGTATAACAATTAGGAGGAAATATGAAAAAAATATATTTAATATTAGCACTACTATTATTATCTGGATGTAGTATAAATTATAACTTAGATATTGAAGATGATGGCTTATTCAAAGAAACAATAACTGGTACTGTAACAAATAAAGAACTAGATGATACAAACAGTACAAATGTAGATATATATTCATATAGCTTAAATACAGCTACCCCATTAATAGATAATAAAGGACAATATAAGAAAGAAATAACAGATAAAAACAAATATAAAGAATTTAAATACACTTATACATTTGATAACAATTACAAATCATCAAATATTCTAAACACATGTTTTACTTATGTATTATTTGACGAATCAGAAGATTATTATAATATAGATTTATATGGTCCATTTAAATGCATGTATTCAGATAAAATAAATATATCAGTAACAAGTAAATATGCGGTTACTGATAATAATGCAGATAAAGTAAATAAAAATACATATACATGGACAATAAAAGATAAAGATAATGCTGATATACACTTAGAGTTAAATAAAAAAATAGAATATAAAGAATCAAATAAAAAATATGCATTTACTACCATAAGAATAGTAAGTTTCATCATACTATTAATATTATCCGCAGTAACATATTATCTATATAAAAAAAGAGAATCAGATATATAAAATTAAAAGAAATAATGAATAAAAATTATTTCTTTTTTTATCTATCTATGCTATAATTAAATTATAGTAAATTCTTATGCCCAGAAGGAGTTGTAATATTATGAAAAATAAAATATTAATGATAAGTACATTTTTCCTATCGTTTGTTATACTAATTAGCAGTGTTAATGCTGCACAAGAATTAACATGTACATATGAAGATGCAAGTGAACCTAATGATAGTTTAGGAATTGTTTATAAAAAGAGAATAATTCAATATGAAGATGGAACAATAAAATATCAATATTTTGCAGACTCTGGTATAGCTGTAAGTCATTTATACAATTGGAAAAACAGCGATAATCCAAATACAAGTTTCAAAGATACTTCTGCTTATGATAAAAACTCGGGTTTAAAAGAATGCCCACAATGTGTAACTTGGAAGAACAATTATAACAAACCAGATAATGATAAATTTCACTTTAAAGATGCAAACAAAGAAGGAAATTGTAATGGTGGATTCCTTGATCCAAAGTATGCAAAATTAGAAAAGCAAGAAAATACAGCGTTATCAGATGATGAGTCTTGTAAAGAATTTGAGCACAAAGATCAAGTTGAAGGTAATTGGCTTTCAGTTTGCGAATACAATAATGGAGACAACAAAACATATTTATATTTTAATAACACTACTTATACAATTCAATACAAAGATGATTCAAAAACAGTTAATTCATGTATTGTATATAGTGAATTAAATAAAGTATATGAAAAAAATAAAAATCAATGCCCTGCATTTTTATATTATCAATCAAAAGATGATAAAATTTCTTATTATTTAAATGATCCAATTAAAGGCAGCAAAATGCAATTACAATATCAAACTGATTATGACGAGAGTGGAAATGTAATAAAAGACAGAGATAATATAAAAACCAATACCGATCCAGAACCAACAAGTTGTGAAGATTTATTTAGTGATGAACTAATTGAAAAAATTAATAAAGTAATGAATATTATAAGAATTGCTGTACCAATAATACTAGTTGTATTTGGAATGACTGATTTTTTAAGAGCAACTTTTAGCGATAGTGAAGATAATATGAAAAAAGATAGAGACAGATTCATTAAGAGAATTTTGGCAGCAATAATAGTGTTTTTAGTACCAATATTTGTTGATTTAGTTCTTAGAGTTTCAAATGTTGTTTGGAGTAATATTAATCCAGATACATGTATAAAATAAGGGAGGTGTAATATGTATACTTTAGATATTTTAGGTATAGGAAATAGTATCAGAGAAGCAGGAAGAACGATAGCTTTAGCATTGTTTGATACATTATTAAGATTAATAGCAGCATTGTATGATTTATTCAATATGATAGCAAGTCATAGACTTTTTGATGATAATGTTATACAAACTATTTATACACAAGTAGGATTAGTTTTAGGACTATTCATGGTTTTTAGGCTAACCTTTTCTGCAATAGAATATTTAATTAATCCAGATAATATAACTGATAAGCAAAAAGGAATAGGAAATATAATAAAAAAAGTATTAATAGTAGTAATTTTACTTGGCAGCGTACATTTCCTTTTTAACACAGCTTATTCATTTCAAGATTTACTATTAAATGATGAAAATAATGTAATATCAAAAGTAATATTAGGTAATTCAAAAACTACTGGTATGTCAGCGGAAACTGATATATCATGGGCAATTTTCTCATCATTTTTTAAATCAACGGGGCCTGAAACATCAACATGCAGCAAATATCTCGACGAGGACAACTCAGCAGGTATAAAAGCAGATTTTGACAACTATTATAAAACAGCATTTAGCACATTATCATTTAAAAAAGCATATGAATGTGTAAATGAAAAAAATGGAGAAGATTGGGCAATAAACTTTGAATGGTTTTATGGAATTTGTACAGCATTATTTGTGGGATATGTGTTATGTGTATATATTATCCAACTAGGAGTAAGAAGTGTACAATTAGTATATTTAGAATTAATAGCACCTATACCAATAATGATGTATTTAAATCCAAAAGGTGATGAAACACTAAAAAAATGGGGAAAACAATGTTTATCAACTTATTTAGATGTTTTCATTAGAGTTGCAATACTATACTTTATCCTATTAGCATTCAAAGCAATTACTGAAGCCGATTTATTCGCCACAGGATCAATATCTGTAGGAATAGTATTATTAATAGGTTTAATGATGTTTGCTAAAAAAGTCCCTGATCTTATAAAAGAAATATTCCCATCAACTGGTAGCAAAGCCAGTTTGGGTTTTGGAATGAAGCTAAAAGAAGGATTGACAGCAGGAACTGGGGCAACTATTGGTGCAGTTGGTGGATTGGCAACGGGTATCAAATATGGTAAAGGGACAGCTGGAGGAAGATTAGGTGGTGCCATAACCGGATTAGCAAGAGGCGCACTTGGTGGAGCAAAATCAAAGGGAAATATTTTTGCTAATGCTAGTAAAGGTATGGCAAATCAAAGAGTGGCAATGCAAAGAGCATACAATAGAAATAATGATGGCTCAGACTTCTGGGGAAGAACCATTGGAGCAGGAGATGCTGCCAGAACTAAAGCGGCATTTGATGAAGAATTATCATTTTATGATGCTTATACCAAAAATGCCGATCTAGTTGATAGTGAATTAGCCAAAAATGCGAATGTAAAAGCAATTTTAGCTGAACAGCAAGCATTAATGTCAAGAGGCGAAAGCGGTGGTCCAATTCCAACAGCTGCAGAAATAGCATCCATGGATAGTAGGGTTAAAGCTGTAAAACAAACTGCTTTGCAGAATGAGATGAATAGACGAGGAACAGCAGATGAAAATAAAGTACTTATAGCTGCTTTAGACAATGCCGAAGCAATGCGCAAAAAGGCAGTTAAAAGCAATTATGCTGGATTTGAAAAATATCATGAAACAAGCGTATTAGATTATTCCGATAATTTCTTAGATAGTGTAAAAGAAGTTAAAAATGAAACTAGAAATATTAAGGATCCATCAGGTTCAAGAAATGAAGCATACAAGAAAGCTGAAGCAAATGCTAAGTATGCTAAGGATAAATAAAATAAAAAGGAGTGTGATATAAAGTGAATGGATATTTAGTACCTGCTAATGCTAAAAGAGGAACTTTAATATTTAATATATTTAGACCATTTGATTTAATATTATTTGGAACTGGTGTAGTAATATCATTATTAGCATTAGCTATAGTTAGATCTAGTAATACCTTTGCCATATTACTAGCATGTATGCCAGCAGGTATAACAGGATTACTAGTAGTTCCAATACCTAATTATCATAATGTACTTTGTGCTATACAAAGTATGTTAAGATTTTTCACTGAAAGAAGAAATTATATATGGAGAGGTTGGTGTTTTTATGAAAAATTCGCAGTTGACGAAAAACGCAAAAAGTAGTTCAAAGTATACGGAAGATTGGATACCTATTAAAGCAATATCCAATGGTACTATACTATTGGATAATAAATTAAAAGTAACTGGTGTTAAAATAAGACCAAGAAATATCTTTATTCTTGATCAACAGTCTCAAGACGGTGCTTTAATAGCTTTAAAAAACTTTTATAATACTATTGATTTTGAATTTTGGTTAATTTCGGCAGATCGTCCAGTAGATTTAAATAATTATTTAGCTAGACTACAATTACTATATAATCAAACCCCAAATCCAGCAGTTAGAAAATTAATAAATCAAGATATAGATAAGGCTAATAGTTTTATGAATAATAATATAACAGATACAGAATACTATATATTATTTAAAGAAAAAAATGATGATATAATTCAAAAAAGATTACGTACTCTAGTTACTGGACTTGCTAATTCAGGATTAGAAGCATCACAAGTATCTAATGATGATTTAAGAGTAATACTAGATAACTTTCTTAATGGGGGAATGACAACTAATTTTGGGACGGTGATTTCATAATGAATTTAAAAAGTGAATTAGCTCCTAAAGGATTGCAATTTAATCCTTCAGACTTTGTAATTAGTGATAAATATGCAACAATATTAACAGTAATATCATATCCAAGATTTATTGTTCCAGGTTATTTATCTAATCTAACTAATATGTCTGGCGTAAAATTAGTAATAAAACACATTCCTGTACCATTTTCAGTACTTGCAAAAATGTTAAACAAAGAAATATCTGATTTAAAAAGTAGATATCAAGAAGAAAAAGATCGTACAATTCAAGAAAGAATTAGACAAGATGTGGATTCTCTAGAATACTTTATTCAACAATTTACAGCATCACAAGCTAAAACATTTGATTTTCAAATGCATATCATGGTAACAGCAGATACTAGAGAAGAACTAGAAATGAAAAAAGTTAATCTAAAGAATTATATGGATGCTATGGAATTAAGGGCAATACCATTAAGATTTGAACAAGAAAGAGTATTAAAGTCAATTCTTCCAATATTTGATAAACAGCCAATAGAACAAAGAATAGGTACACCAATGCCTTCTCCAACCATGGCCGCTATGTATCCATTTATCTTTGATAGTATAAAAGATGATGGATTATCAACATTGTTAGGAGTAGACTTCTCTGGTGGTGTTGTACTATTTAACCAGTTCTTATATCAATTAAAAAAAGAAAGCAATAGAAATAATGCTAATATGATTATTCTAGGTACTTCTGGTAGCGGTAAATCAACAGCGGCCAAATTAATATTGAGAAGTCATATTAGAAACGGTTATCAAATCGTAGCGGTTGATCCAGAAGGCGAAATAAGTGAAATGACAAGAGCTTATGGCGGAGATGTTGTAGATTTAGGTAAAGGTGGAGAATACGGAATGGTAAATCCATTAGAAGTAATAATGGATGCAGACGAAAATGAAATAAAAAACGGTTTAGGTTATACCGTATTAAATAAAACATTACAATCATTAAAAGCATTTATGAAATATTATTCTCCAGATATTGAAGAAGATGTACTAGCCCTATTTAGTGGAGTAGTACAAGATACATATGCTAGATTTGGTATAACATTTAACTCAGATTTTTCTAAATATACATCAAAAGATTATCCAACCTTTGGAGATGTATATGTAACAGTAACTAGTAAATTAACATCTATGACAGAAAAAACACATGAAAGAGATGTAATGGAAAGACTAGAACTAAAATTAAGACCATTAGTTAGAGAGTTACAATATTATTTTAATGGACATACAACAATAAATACTGAAAGTGACTTCTTAGTATTTAATATAAAAGAATTAATGAATTCAGATACAAATATAAGAAATGCTTTACTATTTAATATATTAAAATTCGCTTGGGGATTATGTTTAAACCCTAACGTTAATACAGTATTATCAGTAGATGAAGCACATGTATTACTAGGAGCAAAAAATGAATTAGGAGCAGAGTTCTTAGCTCAAGTACAAAGAAGAGCAAGAAAATATAACACAGGTACTATAATAATAACTCAGCAACCATCAGACTTTGTAGCAGATGGAATATTAATGCATGGTAAAGCAATATTTGATAACTCATCTTATTATTTAGTAATGGGCTTAAAGAAACAAGCAGTAGAAGATTTATCAATGTTAATAGATTTAAATGAAAATGAAAAAGAAACAATAAAAAGATTTAGTCAAGGTGAAGCCTTATTTGTATGTGGAAATAGAAGAATGCAAATAAATGTTATAGTAACTGAAGACGAATTAGAATCATTTGGTACTGGTGGAGGATTCTAATCTACTAATAAGTGGGTGAGTATTATGGATGAACAAGAAAAAAATTCAAAAATGAAAATAGCTAGTAATTTAGTTTGGAAAAAAATGCCAATAAAATACAAAGCAATAACAATTGTTGCCGCCGCAGCTATTATTTTCATTTTTGTTTTTCTTTTATTGATAATAGCTCCATTAATATCTACCGGAATAATAAAATCCGATGATATATCAAGTGGATATAGAGGATCAAGTTCTTTTGGCAGAGTAAAAAAAGAAGTTTATTGGTGGCCAATCGGTAGTGCTGAGACAGAGGAACAAAACGGGTTTTTATTAGCCAAAGGTGATCCTCAAATAACCACTATTAGTAATAATTATAGTGATGAAAATAAAGGTATTGATATAAGTAGTGGTGAAGCTGACCCTAACACAATAAACGTTATAGCAGTAAAGCCGGGTGTTGTTACATATCCAACAGATGATTCTCAAACCCAATTTGAAGACAGTGGTACAGCATCCGATGGCGATGGTTATGGTAATTATGTAAAAATTAGACATAGTGACGGTAGTTATACATTATATGCTCATTTAGCAAAAGATAGTATCACAGTTAAAGCAGATGATGTAGTAGAACAAGGTCAAGTAATTGGGAAGATGGGTCGTAGCGGTGATGCATCTGAAACAAAATTACATTTTGAAATAAGAATAGGTTCTGATTCACCTGATAGTAGTGTTGATCCAACGCAATATATAAAAGCAGATGATCCAAGGCCAAGTTCTTATGGAACAACAGGCGGTTTTTCATTAAATGAAACAGTATTATCACTAAACGAATTTATATCAAAAATGAATGATTACTGTCAAAGAAGTAACAATAATAACTTTTGTAATAATTTTGCCAATAATTCCGAATTGGTTTACCAAACATCTGTAGAAAATAACGTCAATCCAGAATTAGTAGTGGTAACTGCCGGAACAGAACAAGGCTGGGGAAATCCATATGGTAGTTACAATTTTTGGGGGATAGGAGTAGTAAACGGAAGTAATAAAGTAGGAAATTATGGTTCATTAGAAAATGGTATAGTTCAATATGCAAAAGTAATTAATGATTATAGTGATCCAAATAGTGGCAATTATAACTCAATAATCAATAGGTATAACGAAAGAGAAGAAGCAGGGTGTAAGGCCGAAGGACATGGAATGCCAGGTACACTTGAAGGAATGCAGTCAGTATATTCTTGGATTGGCGATTACCGTTATAATCCGGGATCGTCTGGCCTTGGGGGTTGTTATTATTTAAATATAATATATGGAGCAGAATATTGCTCAACAGTATCATCTTGTTATGGAAGTGGAAACTGTCCAAGTGATACAAAAACAACAGTGTGTGAACAAAATGACTATACTGCATATCAGTTAATTGGAAAATTTAAAATTCGATATGATATTTTTGGATTATAGGAGGATATAATGGATGATTCAGTAGATAAAAATTTAAAATTAGTAATAGCATTAATAGTTATAATGGCTGTTTTAGCAGGAATAAACCAAATATTTTTTAAAGATAAAGTTAAAGTTAAAGAAGATAAAGTAAATCCAGATGAAATATTATTAGTGGATGATTATAATAGATTTTATACAGTATCGTCTTGTGTATCAAAATATCTAAACTATCTAACCACTAATAACACAGAAAAATTATTAGTATTACTAAGCAATGAATATAAGACAAAAAACAATATTACCGAATCAAATATTTATACATACATACCAAAAATAACGGGTAATAGAAATTTCTCTCCCAAAAAAATGTATCAACAAAGATTTAATCAAACAATCTATAAATACTATGTATATGGAACTATTGAAAAAGATTCACTAAATACTTCGTCATCTAAAGAAGATTACTATATAATAGTCATCTTAGATGAAAGCACAATGACATTCGCGATAGAACCATACGATGGTAGTATGTTTAAGTAGAGGTGATAAATAGTGGAAAATAAAAAAAGTTACATTTGGTTAGTTGTACTTGTTATAATAGGATTACTAGTGTTTTATGGAATAAAAATTTATCGAAGTAAAAAAACATTAGTACCAACTAATAATTATATAAATTACACTATGAATCCAAAAACATATGGTGTAAATGAATATAATCTAGTAAATATAACAGACAGACAATTAGCGGCTATATATCTAAACGATTACCGCAACTATTTAAAAAACAATATAGATCAAGCGTATGAATTATTAAACGAAGAATATCGTTCTAAAAAATTTAATAATATAGAAGAATTTAAAACATATATAAACACCATAAATATAAATAATATGTCAGTAGAAAAATATAATATTAGTGATGATAAAAAAATAATAGATGTATATATATCAGATAATGATAGATTTATATTTAAAATAAAAAGCATTTTAGAATATGAAGTATATCTAGATGATACAACGGTAGAAATATAAATTTATAACTAGGCAAGTATTCAAATATCAGAGTACTTGTTTTTATATTTTATATCAATAAAAATATATAGTATTAGCTTGCTGTTTTTAAGTAATTTTGTTTACAATTCAATTTATTAATGCTATAATAATGTTAGTAATTTGGAGGCGATATCTTAATGAAAATAAAAGTAGAAAAAAAAGATCTAATAATATTTTGTGCCTTTTGTGTATTTCTATTATACCTATGTGCAATAGGTGTATTAAACACTGCTAGTATTGTAGCAGAAGGAAAATTTTATGGTTTTTTACCATTTAAAGCATTTACTTCAAAATACATTGGGATGACATTTTTCTTATTTTTTGTAGCCATAATAGGAATATTTATGGCCGTAAAGTCATACATTTTTGATCGTGATAAAGGTTTTGGTTTTTCAATTAGTGAAAAAAAAGAAAAAGGATATTCAAGATGGGCTACTGATAAAGAATTCAAAAAAGGATTAGAAGTAGTTGATATTAAAGAAGATACATTGCCTGCAGCAGGAATAGCTTTATATAGTAAAAAAGGTAAAATGTGGGTAGATAACGGGGAAGACCATTACCTAGTTATGGGTGCAACTGGTTCTGGTAAAACAGTAATAGTAGCAAAACCAATGATAAAATTATTAGCGAAACATAATGAATCAATGATATTAACCGATCCTAAAGGTGAATTATATGAGTCTTCAGCGGCATTATTAAAGGAAAAAGGTTATAACATCATAACATTAAATTTTAGAGATCCTCAAAAAGGTAATGCTTGGAATCCAATGACATTACCATATAAATTATATAAAGAAGGAAATCAAGATAAAGCCATTGAATTATTAGATGACTTAGCTTTAAATATTCTTTATGAAGAAAAATCAAGTGGTGATCCATTTTGGGAAAAAACAGCCGCTGACTATTTTACAGGTCTAGCTTTAGGACTATTCGAAGATGGAACAGAAGATCAAATAAATATAAACAGTGTAAACTTAATGAGTAGTTTAGGAGAAGAAAGATTTGGCGGACCAAATAACAACTATATTAAAGAATACTTTAATGCCAAAGATCCCGCTAAAGCAGCCTATATAAATGCTTCCGGAACAGTATTTACAGCTGATGAAACAAAACAAGGAATAATAGCAACATTCAAACAAAAGATGAAATTATTTTCTGAGAGAGCAAACCTATCAGAAATGCTTTCATATAGTGATTTTGATATGCGTGATATTGGTAGAAAGAAAACCGCAGTATTTTTAATTGTACAAGATGAAAAGAAGACATTGCATCCTCTTGCTACCATTTTTATAAAACAATGTTATGAAACATTAATAGATGTTGCCCAAGAAAATGGCGGAAAATTACCATTTAGAACAAATTTCATCCTAGATGAGTTTGCTAACATGCCACCATTAAAAGATGTAACAACAATGGTAACAGCAGCCCGTAGTAGACTTATCAGATTTACTTTCATTATCCAGAACTTTGCTCAATTAACTCAAGTATATGGAAAAGAAAATGGTGATACCATTAGAGGTAACTGTAATCTACTATACCTAATAAGTAGTGAAATAGCAGCTCTTGAAGAAATAAGTAAAATGTGTGGAGAAGTAAAATCAAAAGAAAAAGAAAAAACCGCTTCAACTCCACTTGTAACAGTGAGTGACTTACAAAGACTAAATCAATTTGAAATAATAGTATTAAGAAGAAGAATGTTCCCATATAAAACGAGGTTTCAAACAGACTTTGAAGTTGATTGGGGACGTACATATCCTAGTGAAACACCACCTGAAAGACAGAGAAGAGAATTACAATTATTTGACATAAGAGACTTTGTTAAAAAACAAAAGGAGCAAAAGCTAAAAGAAATGGGTACCTTTGAACCATCGATGAATCCATTTGGTGGTGGAGCAGGTCCATTTATGGGGAATCCATTTATGAGCCAAAATCCATTTATGAATATGCCAAATTTTGCTAATGAAAGTAACGATATTCCAGAAGATGAAGAAAAGTTTAATATTGATGACTTAGTTAAAAAGATAGATGCTAAAATAGCAGAAATAGAGAAAGAAGAACAAAGTCAAAATGCCGTTATTGATGTTAAACCGGAGGAAGAATCAACACCAGTCACACCAGCAGAAACTAAACAACCAGAAAAACAATCACCAACTTCAGAACAAAACACTCAAATCCAACGCATGTATGAAGATAATACCAGTGATGATGACTTCTTTGATGATTTCTTCAGTGATGATTAAAATATTAGAACATAACATGATTATGTTCTTTTTTCTATCAAAATTCTGTGTTTATTAACTTTTCATAATATTATAAAAAGTATATATTATAGTGAGGTGTAAGTATGAATACAATTTCACTTGAAACATTAAAAAGAATAAAAAATCCTATTATAGTGGACATAAGAGATAACTATTCTTATAATATTTCACATCTAAAAAATTCAATAAATATTCCATACTATAATCTATTAAACAATTACTCCCATTACTTAAATAAAAATAGTACTTATTACCTATATTGTGACGAAGGACTACAAAGCAATGAAATAAGTAGAAGACTAAATGCTTTTGGTTATAATACTATGTCTATCGAAGGAGGATTTAAATCATTCAAATAATCATATATATAACATATAATTAAATATGAGAATGAACTTAAAAAACAAAAAAAAGAAGAAAAATAAAACCATATCAGTAATTATCATAATAACTATTTTTATAACAATATCAACATTATTATTTATAAATTACTATTCAAAAAAAGCCATTCCAATTTTAAAATCATATGCCGAATCAGAAGTAAGAAAATTAACTATCTTAATAATAAATAAATCCATAACTAAACAAGTATACAATATAGATACTGAAGAAATATTTAAAGTAGTATATAACAATAAAGGTGAAATAACACTAATAGATTTTGATTCTAAAGTATCATCAAAAATATTAAGTAACATGACTAGTTTAGTAGAATTAAACTTGCGAGCAGTAGAAGAAGGAAAAATAGATATGCTTGAATTACCAGAAAATAGTTTAAGTGATTACAATATGGATCTATTAGAAAAAGGAATTATAGTAGAAGTACCATTAGGAATAGTGACAGGATCAAACTTATTATATAATATCGGACCAAAAATTCCAGTAAAATTATCATTAATAGGGGATGTATCAACAGGATTCAGCACAGAAGTAGTAGAGTATGGTATAAATAATGCTCTTCTTAAATTAATGATAGATATAAAAGTAGATACAAAGATAATTCTCCCAATAATAAGCGATAAATTAACTATAGAATGCAGTATACCAATAGCAATGAAAGTAGTTCAAGGAACAATACCTAATTACTATATAAACGGATTTACAACAAAATCAAATATAACCAACTAAAAAGCCTGTCTATTATGTAAATAGATGGCTTTTTTCTTTACAATAACCTTATTTTCATATATAATAAATTTGTAACAAGGTGATAAAAATGAAATTAACAAGTGATGTAGTAAAAAAAATATCAAGTATAAAAGGTGAACCAAAATGGATGCTCGATTTTAGATTAACTAGTCTTGATGCATTTAATAAAAGTAGTAATCCAAACTTTGGACCAAAGTTAGATATTGATTATGATAGTATAAATTATTATAAAGAAAGAGAAGAAAAACTAACAGATAACTGGAATAATATCTCTTGTGGAGTTAGAAACCTATTTGACGATTTAGGAGTAATATCCGCTGAAAAAAACTATTTAGATGGAATAGGAGCCCAATATGATAGTGAAGTAATATATCATAATATGAATAAAGAATTAAAAGAAAAAAACATAATTTTTCTAGATACAGATACAGCTCTAAGAGAACATCCAGAATTATTTAAAAAATATTTCAATACCTTAGTAAAATATAACGAAAATAAATTTACAGCCTTAAACGGAGCAGTTTGGTCAGGAGGAACATTCATATATATACCACCAAATACTCATCTAGATAGACCACTTCAAAGCTACTTCAGAATAAATAGCAAAAATATGGGTCAGTTTGAAAGGACACTTATTATAGTAGATGACAATAGTGACTTACATTATATAGAAGGATGTACAGCACCAACATATACAGAGGATTCACTTCATGCCGCTGTAGTAGAAATATTTGTAGGAAAAAATGCCAAATGCCGTTATACAACAATACAAAATTGGAGTACTGATGTCTATAATCTCGTAACCAAAAGAGCCATTGTTGAAGAAAATGGTTTAATGGAATGGATAGATGGTAATGTCGGTTCAAAGACCAATATGAAATATCCATGTTGTATTCTAAAAGGAGATAATTCTCGAGGTAGCTGCATAACAGTAGCAGCAGCAGGAAAAGATCAAATTCAAGATAGTGGTGCTAAAATGATCCATTTAGGAAAAAATACCAAAAGTAACATCGTATCCAAATCAATAGCTTCATCAGGTGGACTAGCCACATATCGTGGAGAAGTAAAAATAACAAAAAACGCTACCAACTCTAGAGCAGCAGTAAAATGTGATACTTTAATAATAGATGACATTTCAAAAAGTGATACCATTCCAACCAACATCGTTAATAACAATACATCATTTATGGAACATGAAGCAACAGTTTCTAAAATATCCGAAGAAAAATTATTCTATTTAATGAGTAGAGGAATAAGTGAAGAATCAGCTAAAGAATTAATTATAATGGGATTTATGAATGAATTTAGAGAAGAACTACCAATGGAATATGCAGTAGAATTAAATAGATTATTAGCATTTAACATAGGAGAAAATAAATGAAAAAATTAATTAAACTAATATTTATATTACTAGTATTATTTCTACTAGGTTACTTTATATATACCAATTATATAAATGCTATACCAAAATTAAATGTTGAAGAAGAAAAAGCCAAAGTAACAGATTATCATGTATATGGCAATCATCTAAATATAGCAGGAGAATTAGAAATAACCGATAAAAACTATAAAGATATAAAAATAATACTATATAATGGTAAAGAAAAAACTTATGATATAACAACAAGTATAGAAGATACTAAAATAATATTCAATACATCTGAATATTTAAATGAAGGCATATATTTAGATAATATAGAAAAAGGCAAATATTATATGTTTATCAAAGTAACATATGAAAATGATGACGATACCGCTAAGAATAAAGAAATAAATAAATATTATATACTAAATAATGGTACCAGTTATAAAGACTTAACATATTATACACTATCAAAATATAACAAAAAAATAATTATTAATACTGATAACGATTATAGTACTATTGGTCTTACTATAAAAGAAAATAAAGATGATAATATATATGATATAACAATAGATCCCGGTCATGGCGGTATGGATAGTGGAACAGTAGTAGACAAAAAAGAAGAAAAAGATTATACCATGGCAATAAGTACCAAAATAAAAAACAACTTAGAAAAAAATGGTATTAAAGTAAAGATGACTCATACAGAAAATCAACTAACAAAGAACGATTACTTTGATGAATATAATAAAAATGGTCGAGCTGTTATACCAAACGAAGTAAAATCAAAATATACTTTTTCCATCCATATAAACCAAAATAACTCATCCAAAGCAAGCGGTATAGAAGTATATACACCGGATAACATAAACTATGAATTTGCTAAGTCATTAGCGGATAATCTATCAAAAAATACAAGTTTCGACTATTCCAACGCCAAAAAGTACAAAATGTATAATGGTGTCTATACCCATACATTTAGTCAAAATGAAATATCAAATTCACTAGAAGGATATAAAAAGAAAGACTATAAACCATATAATATAACAAAAACATCAAATTATTTATATATAATAAGAGAAACAGGGGGCTATATGACTGGAGCATATGTTGATAATAGCAATCCAGAAAAAGTAGGAACAAATCCATATTACAATAGCAATATAGGTAATGAATCATATCTACTAGAATTAGGATATTTATCAAATAAAAATGATCAAAGTATACTAGATAAAGAAGAAGATAAAATAGCCGAAGTCATAGCAAATACAATCATTGAAGAACTATCAAAGAAATAAAGTGTAAAATAAGTGTAAAGTATAAAATTTAATCAAAAACCAGTTTTAGTAATTGTAAATCAGCCAAAAAGATTTTTATCCAAAATAAAGATCTTTTTTTTCTGCTCTAATAACCATTAAAAACCATTTTTACCATATTTGTTTGAAAGATATAATTATGCTATAGTGCCATTGAAAGGAGGTATTATGGTTAATCAAATAGTTTTAGTAGGAAGAATAGTAAGAGCACCAGAAGTAAGAACAACAGAAACAGGAAAAAAAGTATCCACTATTACATTAGCAGTTCCAAGAAATTATAAAAATGCTAATGGTGAATATGATACAGACTTTTTAGATTGTACACTATGGTCATCAATAGCCGAATCAACAAGTGAGTATTGCCAAAGCGGTGATATGATTGGTGTAAAAGGTCGCCTTCAGAACAGAATAATAGAAATGCCTGATGGTAATAAAAAAAGAAAAACTGAAGTAATAGCGGAAAAAATAACTTTCTTAAGTTCAAGTCAACGTAAAGCAGACAATTCCGAAAGAGAAACAAAAATAACAGAAGAAAAACGCAAAGCAGATGAATAATCTGCTTTCGTTTTAAAAGAAGGATGATATAATGGAATACTATCAAAAAATAAAAAAAGAATTTATAAATAACAACACAAATAAAGAAGTAAAAGAATATTATAGAAATATTAATGACCTGCAAGTATATTACAATGTAGGCAAATTACTATCAATAGAATTATCTAAGTCAAATCTAGAAGCAAAAGAACTAATAAAAGAATATTCTCAAAAATTAACAGAAGAAATAGGTAAAGGGTATAATTGGTATAACCTATATCGTATGTTAGAATATTATAATCTATTAAACACTAATAAAGAATTGCAAAATCTACCATCTAAACTTTCTTGGACTCATTTCTCTATTCTTATAGATTTAAAAGATATAAATAAAATAAATTACTATGCCAAATTAGCAGTATATGAAAACCTATCATATCGTAAATTACGAGAAAAAATAAAGAATAACAACTATGAAAATAAAATTCCAATAAAAAAGTTAAATAATAGTATATCTAAAGAAATGTTAAAAAATCTATTATTGCAGGATATAGATAATTTTCTTTCCCTTTTAGGAGAAGATATAACATATGTAAAAAAGAATTATCTAATAAGTAAGCAAGAATACATAGACGTATTATTATATAGTATTAAAAAAAATAGCTATATAGTAGTACAAATAAAAAATGACGAATTAAACAAAGAATATCTAGAAGAAATAAAGAAGTCCATGCATTATATAGATAAAAAAGTAAAAACTAATAAAGAAAACAAAACAGAAGGAATAATTATTGGTAAATATAATGAAAAATATCAAATAATATTCACAAGTAATTCCAATATAATTATGAATAAAAACATAAAATATTAATAAAAATCATCAAAAAAAGCCAAAATTCATTCAATTATATATACATTTTCACAATTTTGTTATAAAATAATATTAACAAGGAGATAACTGGTAGGAAGGAAAGTAATTATGATAGGTAAAAGGCTAAAAGAATTAAGAATTCAAAAAGGGTTATCACAGCAAGATTTAGGAGATGCCATTGGCGTAACTAAAGTATCTATTTGTGGCTACGAAAATGGAACTCGTCTTCCAAATCTAGAAAAACTAGTCAGTTTAGCAGAAGAATTAGAAACCACAACAGATTACCTTTTAGGTAGAGAAATAAAAATAGTTGAAGGTGAAGAAAAAAATTACATAGGTTCAATATCCTATGATGATGTTAATTTAATATTAGAATTAAGACATTATCCAAATTTATATAATAAAATACTGAAAGATGTAAAAAGATCTGCAAATATAATAAACAAAAGAGTAATGAATCAGTAATAAAGAAAGAAGGAATATTATGATAGATATTAGAGATTTATATGAAAAAGATTATATTGGTAAAGAAATAACAATTAGTGGATGGATAAGAAATCATCGTAAACAAGCCCATTTTGGCTTCATTGATTTATCCGATGGTACTTACTTCAAAAACCTACAAGTAGTATATGATGATAAACTAAAAAAATTTGATGAAATAACAAAATTAAAATTAGGTTCAGCCATTACAGTTAAAGGAAAATTAATCAAATCACCAAAAGAAGGACAAGAATTCGAATTAACATTAGAATCATATACTTTAGAAGGAGATTGTCCAGACGACTATCCACTTCAAGCTAAAGGTAGACCAACTAGAGAATTCTTAAGAGAAATAGCCTATTTAAGACCAAGAACAAACCTATACAATGCAACATTCAGAGTAAGAAGTGTAGCAGCATATGCTATTCATAAATATTTTCAAGATAGAAATTATGTATACTTCCATGCACCATTAATAACCGCTGCTGATTGCGAAGGCGCAGGAGAAATGTTCGAAGTAACTACTTTAGATCTAAATAAAATAGCAGAAACACATAAAGTAGACTATTCAAAAGATTTCTTTGGAAAAAGAGCATCACTTACTGTATCAGGACAATTAGAAGCAGAAACATTTGCTATGGCTTACAAAAAAGTATACACATTTGGTCCAACATTTAGAGCGGAAAATTCCAATACAAAAACTCACGCTTCAGAATTTTGGATGATAGAACCAGAAATAGCCTTCTGTGATTTAGAAGAAGATATGAACATTATGGAAGATATGCTAAAATATATAGTAAAATATGTATTAGATAATTGCCCAGAAGAAATGGAATTCTTCAACAAGTATGTAGAAAAAGGATTAATAGAAAAGTTAACTAAATTATTAAACAGTAATTTTGTTAGAATAGATCATAAAGATGTTATAAAAATACTAAAAGAAGCAAAAGTAAATTGGGAATTCGAACCAGAATATGGTGAAGATATAGCAAGAGAACACGAAAAATATATTACAGAATACTTTGATGGCCCAGTATTTATAAAAAATTGGCCAAAAGATATTAAAGCCTTCTATATGAAACAGAACAAAGATGGTAAAACCGTAGCAGCTGTTGACTTAGAAGTTCCAGGAGCAGGAGAATTAATAGGTGGAAGTCAAAGAGAAGAAGACTATGACAAATTAATAAATAGAATGAAAGAAATGCATATGGAAGAAGAAGGAATGGAATGGTATTTAAATCTAAGAAAATATGGTGGATGTATCCATTCAGGATTTGGTATGGGCTTTGAAAGATTAATTATATATTTAACAGGAGTAGACAACATAAGAGATGTAATACCATATCCAAGAACACCTGGTAATTGTGATTATTAATAATAGATAGTTAGAAATAACTATCTTTTTAATATCTATAAAGAAAGTAAATTTATTTGTTTTATTATTATATATTACCTATATCTGTAAATACTATAATTGGAAAGGAGTAATAATATGAAAAAAAGTTTAATAGTATTAGCAGCATTAATAGTATTATCAGGATGTGGTACCAATGAAAAAACAACATGTACCAATGAAAACAAAGTAGGTAACATAACATCAAAAGTAACATATGAAATAGAACACAAAAATAATGATGTAAAAAAAGTAATTCTTACCTATGACTATCGTGATGATCATACTGATGGTGTAGGAACAGGTACCGATGGTACTACTAAAGATAAAGAAGATAATAATACCACCAATAATGATAACAAAAACGATAATACAACTAAAACACCAACAGATAATGACGGACTTATAGGTGGAGTAACAGGTGAAGCACTAGATGATATAGTAACAGGTGCAGCAGATGGAATACTAGATATAGCAGGTATAAAAAGAACACATAATAATAAAATAAGTACCTATAGTAGTATTAAAGGTGTAACTACTAAAGTTGATGTAGATAACGAAAATGATTATAAAATAACATACACCTATGATCTAAAACAATTATCTGATTCTGACATAACATCATTAGGAATAAATAAAGATTACAACACATTAAAAACAAACTACACAAATCGTGGTTTAACCTGTAAGTAAAGATCTCTAATATAGAGTTCTTTTTTTCTTTCAAATAATTGTTATTTTGTCATAAATGTGATAAAATTATATTAATATATAAGATAGAAAGAAGGAATACTATGTCAAAATATAAAACTATGGATGCCAATGAAGCAGTAGCAAGAGTAGCTTATAAATTTACAGAAGTAGCAGGAATATATCCAATTACACCAGCTTCACCAATGGCCGAAAAAATAGATGTATTAAGTAGTAATAACGAAATAAACTTTTGGGGAAATAAAGTAAAAATAGTTGAGATGCAATCAGAGGCTGGAGCAGCAGCTATGGTACACGGAGCGTTACAAAGTGGAGCATTATCTAGCACCTTCACTGCAAGCCAAGGATTATTATTAATGATACCAACACTATATAAATTAGCAGGAGAAATGTTACCAGGAGTAATACATGTAGCAGCACGTTCACTATCAACTCATTCATTAAGTATTTTTGGAGATCACCAAGATATTTATGCTGTAAGACAAACCGGTGTATGTATGTTATCATCAGCATCTCCTGAAGAAGCTTATCATATGGCTATGATAGCTCATCTATCAAGTATAAAATCATCACTTCCATTTATAAACTTTTTTGATGGTTTCCGAACAAGCCACGAAATAGATAAAATAAAAGAAGTAGATCTAGCAAAAATAGAAACATTAATTGATAAAAATGCTCTAAAACAATTTAGAGATAGAGCAATATCTAATGCCCATCCAAATACAAGAGGTACCGCTGAAAATGAAGATGTATATTTTCAACATGCAGAATCAAGAAACAAAGATTATACCAATGCCATTGAAATTGTTGAACATTACATGAATAAAATAAATAAAATAACCAAAAAAGATTACAAACCATTTAACTATTACGGTAGTAAAAATGCCGATAAAGTAATTATAGCAATGGGTTCAGTATGTGAATGTATTGAAGAAGTAGTAGATAAACTAAATACAACAGGCTACAATGTTGGCTTAGTAAAAGTACATCTATATAGACCATTTAGTATAAACCATTTAAAAGAAGTATTACCAAAAACAGTAAAACAAATAGCTGTACTAGATCGAACAAAAGAACCAGGAAGTGTAGGAGAACCATTATACCTAGATGTTGTAAATGCTTTAAAAGATACTAATATAAATATTATTGGTGGAAGATATGGTTTATCATCAAAAAACACAACACCATCAATGATAAAAGCAGTATATGATAATTTAAAAGAAGAAAAGAAAAACAATTTTACTATCGGAATTGAAGATGATGTAACAAACTTAAGCTTAAAAGTAGATAACAATTTCCATCTAGATAATGAAAATTATGAAATAATAATTTATGGTTATGGTTCAGATGGCATGGTATCAACATCTAAAGATCTTCTAAGAATAATAGGAGATAACACCAAAAAATATGTTCAAGGATATTTCCAATATGATTCAAAAAAATCAGGAGGTGTCACTAGAAGTCATCTAAGAATATCCAATAAAGAAATAAAAAGTACATATTATGTAGATAATCCTGACTTTATAATAGTATCAAAAGATACATATATGTATAAATATGATATTTTAGATAACCTAAAAGAAAATGGTATATTATTATTAAATACAAATCTAAATGAAGAAGACCTAATAAAATCATTACCAAATAAAGTAAAATATTTATTAGCCCTAAAAAAAGCCAAACTATATATAATAGATGCCTATAAATTAGTAAACGAATTAGGATTAAAAAATAAAATAAATACCTGCATGGAAACATGTATCTTTAAAATAATGAATGTTTACGATATCAATAAAGCCATATCAGTAATGAAAGATAACAATAAAACAAGATTTATTTCTAAAGGTCAAAATATAATTGATATAAATAATAAAGTAATAGATAATTCAATTAAATACTTAAAAGAATTAGAAGTAAATCCAGCATGGAAAAATTTAGAATATAAAGATAACAAAAAACTAACATTCAATGAAACAATAAATCTATTAAAAGGAGATAGCCTTCCTGTAAGCAGTTTCTTAGATAAAAAAAGCGGTATCTTTGAAGGTGGTACTACGAAGGATGAAAAGAGAAATATAGCAGAAAATATTCCTGAGTGGATAAAAGAAAATTGTATAGAATGTAATCAATGTGCCTTCTCATGCCCTCATGGAGTAATAAGACCATTTCTTCTAGATAAAAAAGATGACAAAATAGAAAGTATCCCATCATTAATGCCTAAAGATAAAGAATTCACTATTGGTATAAATTATGAAGCATGTACTGGTTGTGGTGTATGTGTTGAAACATGTCCTGGAAAATTAGGAAATAAAGCTTTAAAAATGGTACCAAATAAAAGACATGATGAAGATTTCGATTATCTTTTAAAACATAACTGCAACAATCAAAACGAAAGTAAACTATTAAATGTCAAAAATATAAGTTTTAAAGAACCAAAATTTGAATATTCAGGAGCTTGTGCTGGTTGTGGTGAAACACCATATATAACAAATTTAACCAGAGTATTCGGAAATAATTTAATCATATCGAACGCTACTGGATGTTCATCAATATATGGAGGAAGTGTACCTAGTATGCCATACAGCATTCCATGGGCCAACTCATTATTTGAAGATAATTCAGAATATGGTTATGGAATTCTAACTGGTATAAATCTAAAAAGAAATAAAATAAAAAAATACATGGAAGAATATCCACGAAATAAAACATTCAAAACATGGTTAGAAAATATGAATGATTACAACATATGTACCGAGGTAAAAGAAAAAATCAATTATAAAAAGCATCCATATCTATTAGAAATGAAAGACTATATAGTACCAAAATCATTATGGGTTTTAGGAGGAGATGGCTTTGCTTATGATATTGGTTATGGCGGTTTAGACCATATATTATCAAAAAGTGAAAATATAAATATTTTAGTCTTAGATACCGAAGTATATTCAAATACTGGTGGACAATCATCCAAGTCATCAAATCTAGGTTCAATAGCATCATTTACATCAAAAGGAAAAGAAAACTATAAAAAAGACTTAGCACGTATTGCTATGTGTTATCCACATGTCTATGTAGCTACTACTAATATCGGATATAATAAAGAACAATACCTAAAAGTATTAAAAGAAGCCGCAGAACATAATGGACCATCCTTAGTAATAGCATATTCACCATGTATAGAACATGGAATTAAGACAGGTATGGAACATTCACAATCAAATGCATATCTAGCAAGTAAATGTGGTTACTTCATAACATTTAGATATAATCCTGATATAAATAAATTAACATTAGATACAGCAAATCCAGATTTTACCAAATACGAAGACTACTTAATGACCGAAAATAGATTTGCCAATTTAAAAAGAGTAAATAAAGATCATGCTAAAGAAATACTAGAAAAACAAAAACAGTGGGCTATAAACAGATATAACTACTATAAAAAAATAAGTGAGGAATAATATGGAAGAAAAAGAATTACCAAAATTAGAATTAGAAGTACCAGAAGATAATAATTTAAAAACATACTTAGATGACACCATAGATTTAAATGAAGTAATAAAGGAAATAAAAGAAAATGACAGTAAATGAAGAAAGAGAAGTATTTTTAAGAACCATTAGTAGTTATTTCAAAAAAAATAGTAACATTCCATTAGAACAAAAATATATATATTCATATTTAGTATCTCATACTATCAAAGATGGCTATTTACAAGGCATTCCAAGAGAAAGCTTAGTAAATGTTCAACTACATTTAAATGAAAAATACAAAGGATTAGAAGGAATTAATACATTTACTGGACCAAAGCCAAATAATGTCTTCTGGGTCATTGAAAATAGAGGACAAATGAAAGATAAAAATTTCTACGAAGGCATTAAGGACAGTATAAAATTATACTTACCAGTAGATGCTAGCAATATATATGAGGTATCAACTAAAGTACTAGATTACATAATAAAAGAAGGTATTCATATTCAAGCCAAAATAGCTAAAAACATGCGTAGTGATGTCTTTGTAATAAGAGTTTTAGACAAAGATAAATTAGATAAATTATTAAATTACATAAATAGTTTAGATTATAATTCAAAATCAAAACCAAATCCATTTGCCCTAAATGTAGGAAGAGTAAGTATAACCAAAGACGGAATGATGTCATATAACACAGTATTAGCTGAATATATAACAGAATATCTAAAATCAGAGAGAGAAGAAGTAACATTAGAAAACTTCAAGAAATTTATGCACAAACAAATAAATAAAATACCATCTTCTAATAAAAATAAATATATGATAGTAGATCTTATTATAAAAAACCTAGAAAATGCTTTAACTCTCGAAGAATTATTAAGCTATAATCAAAAAGTAGTAGTAGACAATAGAGTAACTCAAGTATCAGAAGAAGATAAAAATAATATATTACGCTTAATAAATGGTTTAAATGTTTTCTATAATTTAGAAGAAACACATAAAAGAATAGAAATGTATTTAGCTACCGGTAATATAAATTATTTCACTAGACAAAATGGCATAAGAAAATTTGTTGAAGGGTACCTACCAGTAGAGCAGATGAGGGCAGCACTCTATGAAATGGGATGGAGTGCCTTAGTAAATAGTATAGATGAAACATATAAAAAGTATGGTGAATTACAAGTTATAAAAGCAGTAGAAAGAATAGTGGATGTAGGTAGTATTGAAGGCTTAACAAATACTAATAATGCAAGAAGCTACTTAGGATTTATTACCTCACCAGAACTATTACAAAAAATAATTCTAAAACAGGCTAGTAGTAGCATAAATATAGAAAATCAAAGTATTGAAGATATTGCATTTCAAGTAGTTGGAAAAGCTTATGAAGAAATAGAATACAAAAATAAACAAAAGAAGAATGGTAGAAATTAACAATAAAAATCTATCATCTTTTTTTGACAAAATTAGTAATATATGATAAAATTAAACTTGCCTAAAAAAGAACTTCTTTTTAATTGACAAAATATTCATTTTTTGAGATAATTTTAATATAGAGGTGAGTATATATGTACAAAGATAAAATAACTTTGACTATGCAAGATATTTTGGAAAAAGAATTCAAAATAGATGCTCGTGGCTATAGACTTCAAGAAGTAGATAAGTTCTTAGATATAATCATAAAAGATTATAATGAATATAATAATATTATAAGAGCTCTAGACAAAGATAGAAAAACCTTAATTGAAGAAAATCAAGCTTTAAAAAATGAAGTAAGAAATCTAAAATCAAGCATTGAAGCCGCTAAAATAGGCGACAAAGAAATAACCAATGTGGATCTATTAAGAAGAGTATCACAATTAGAAAAAATAATATTAGGAAAATCACAACAATAATTATCTGGGTAAATGCTGCACTATGTGTAGAGGAAAGTCCATGCTCGCACTATCTGCGATGATAGTAGTGTTTGTGCTTAGGGAAAAAATAACCTAAGGCAGGTAACTGACGGCTTTTACTTTATCTAAAGGTAACCATGATAAAGTAGATATAAAAGTGCCACAGAGACGAGTCTAATTAGAAATAATTAGAATGAAACGAGGTAAACCCCACAAGCGAGAAACCCAAATTTTGGTAGGGGAATCTTCTAAGAAAAATTGAATTCAAGGAAGAATGACATTGTCATAGATAAATATTTACCGCCTAGAAATAGGTACAGAACATGGCTTATAAGATTAATTATTTATATTAAGGAGTAATATGAAAAATATAGGACTTAAATTAAAAGAAAAAAGGGAAGAAAATGGTCTATCTATTGAAGAGGTAGCGGAAGATTTAAAAATGCGTCCATCCCAAATAACAAGTATTGAAGAGGGAAAAAAGGATGATTTTAAAGATATCTTCTATTTAAAATATTTCATTAGAGATTATGCAAAATATTTAGGATTAGATAGTGAAAAAATAATAGATGAATTTAATGAGTATCTCTTTGATGAAACATCAAAAATACCTATAGACATCATAGAACAAGCTAAAAAAGAGAAAAAAGAAGACACTGAAGAGTTATCATCTCCATATACAAAGAAAGAAAAAAATAAAATTAAAATACCAAAAATAATAATAGGATTATTTATACTAATAATACTAATTATAGTAGGTTACATAATAGCAAGTAATTATAAAGGTAATGACTTTAGTGATAACAATATAACATATAGTATAAGGAGATAAAAATGAATAAAGCAAATAAAATAACAATAACAAGAATAATTATGTCTATGATAATAATAATATTATTGTTGTTTCCATTCGATGAGGTGGGATTAGAATTTCCTACATATCTAGTTGGTGGCAAAGTATTAGTAGACTTAAAATATATAATAGTGGGCATTCTATTTATAATAGCATCACTTACTGACTTTTTAGATGGCTATGTAGCTAGAAAATATAATCTAGTAACTGATTTTGGTAAAATGATTGATGCTATAAGTGATAAATTATTAACAAATTCAGTATTAATAATATTAGCCTGCAATGGAAAAATAAGCACTATCGTTGCAGTAGTAATAGTAATGCGTGATATAGTTGTAGATTCAATAAAAATGGTAATAGGAAACCAAGGCGCTGCCGTAGCGGCAATAGGCCTAGCCAAAGTAAAAACTGCTACTCTAATGGTTGGTATCATTTTAACACTATTTAGTAATTTACCATTTGAATTAATATCACTAAGAATATCAGACTTCTTATTGGCTATAGCGGCAGTATTATCTATAATATCAGCAGCAAAATATTATATAATGGCAAAGCCATATTTACAGAATAAATAGTATTCAAAACACTATTTATTTTTATTTTTAGCAAAAAACACGAACAAATGTACTTTTTGGTGTTGACATTTAAAAAAAACTATAATATAATTATAGTGTAATTAAAGAAAGTACAAGAAGGAGAGAAAAATATGGCAAAAAAAGTAGAAACAGATTCAGCTTTAGATCAAGTATTAGCAGACATAGAGAAACAATTTGGTAAAGGAGCAATAATGAAATTAGGAGAACAAGAACATACAAAAGTAAAAGTAAGTTCTAGTGGCTCACTAAGTCTAGATATAGCATTAGGAGTAGGAGGATATCCCAAGGGAAGAATAATAGAAATATATGGCCCCGAATCTTCAGGTAAAACAACATTTGCTTTACATGCAATTGCTGAAGTACAGAAGGAAGGCGGTAGAGCAGCTTTCATTGATGCAGAACATTCATTAGATCCAGTATATGCACATAATTTAGGAGTAAATACCGATGAACTATTATTATCACAACCAGATACAGGAGAACAAGCATTAGAAATATGTGATGCTTTAGTAAAAAGTGAAGCAGTATCCATAATAGTAATCGATTCCGTAGCGGCTTTAGTTCCTCAAGCAGAAATAGATGGAGAAATGGGCGATTCCCATGTAGGACTTCAAGCAAGATTAATGAGTCAAGCCTTAAGAAAATTATCTGGATCAATTAATAAAACAAATACAATTGTAATTTTTATAAATCAATTAAGAGAAAAAGTAGGTGTCTTATTTGGTAATCCAGAAACAACACCTGGTGGTAAAGCTTTAAAATACTATTCTTCAGTAAGATTAGATATAAGAAGAGGAGAACAATTAAAACAAGGTTCAGAAGTTATTGGAAACAAAACTACCATAAAAGTAGTAAAGAATAAAGTTGCTCCACCGTTTAAAACAGCAGTAGTAGAAATAATGTATGGAGAAGGAGTATCAAAAGAAGGAGAACTATTAGATCTAGCCTCAGAAATAGGAGTAGTAGAAAAAAGCGGGGCTTGGTATGCTTACAAAGGTGATAAAATTGGACAAGGAAAAGAAAATGCCAAATTATATCTAAAAGAAAATCCAAAAGTAACTGCTGAAATAGAGAAGAAAGTAAGAGAACATTATAATATATCATCAGATAAAAATACTTCCAAAGTAGAAGAAAAATCAAAAAAAGAAACAAAAAATAAGGAATAATGCATATTCCTTTTTTTCTTTAAGTATGTTAGAATATATATAGGTGATTAAATTGAAAAAATGTTTAGTAGTATATAATCCAAATTCAGGTAAATACAACAAAAAAGAAACTCTACCAAATATAAAAAAAATACTTGAAGAATATAACTATGTAGTTGATATAAAAGAAACAAGTAGCAAAGGTGATGCCACTTCAATAGTAGAAAAATATCCATATTGCGATTTATTAATATCAATAGGGGGAGATGGAACTTTTAATGAAGTAATGACTGGTAATTTTAAAAGAAAAGAAAGATTAACATTATGCCATTTACCTTCAGGAACAACAAATGATATTGGAGCTATGTGGGGCTATGGAAAAAATTTAATTAGTAATTTAAAATTAGCTTTAGATGGAGAAGTAAAAAGAATAGATGTATGTACAATAAATAATAGACCATTTGTCTATACTGCTGGCTTTGGTAAATTTATGAATATTCCATATGAAACACCAAGAGAACTAAAAAAAAGGCTTGGACATTTAGCTTATATCAAAGAAGGAGCTAAAAATTTCTTTAGGAAGGTAAAATCATATGATGTAACATATGAAATAGATGGAGAAGAGTACCGTGGTTTATTCTCCTTTGCCATTATAACTAATGCAAATCGTGTAGCGGGTATAAATAACTTCTATAAAGATATCAAATTAAATGACAATAAATTTGAAGTATTATTATGTAATATAACTAGATTACATGACCTAGTAAAAGCTTTATACTTTTTTACAAAGTATGATGCCAGTAGAATACCAGGATTTTACTTCTATAAAACAGATAACCTAACAATAAAATTTAACACACCATTAAAGAAAGCCTTATGCATAGATGGTGAATCATTACCAGACTTAAGTGGTAAATACGAAATAAAAATAGATCATGATGTTCATGTATTAATGCCATCAAAAAACATTAATACACTATTTATAGATGATAAAAAATAATTATCCTCTTTTCTAATTAAAAGCAATTTCAACATCAATATTCTTATCACAAATAGCAATATATAAAAATATAATACCACTAATAAGTACAAATAATGAACCAATAAAAGAAGCCAGTTGTAGCTTTTTAACATCATTACTAACATTATCATCTAATTCCTTATAATCATTATAACTACTTTTAGCAAAATGATAATACACGATAACTAATATAGAAAAAATAAGAATAAGTAAACCTTGATATTCCTTCTTACTTTCTTCATCATCAAATAATAAATACTTAGTCTCCTTACTATTAGCATAATAACTAAGTATAATAATAATTAAATATATTATCCATATAAAATTTTCTTCACGAATATCCTCTAATTTACTTAATTTATCTTTATTCATAGTATATAATATTCATTACACAGTTGAATAATAATAAACTCTATGTTAAAATAATATAGCAGGAGGTAATAAGATGAAAGAAAAAGATAGACAGTTAATAGTGGAAAGAATACAGAAAGACATAGAAGATAAAAAATTATTACAAAAAAAATATGATCGATTACAAGCGCTTTCAAACAATCCACAAGTAAAAGAATATTTATCACTATTAGAGGAAATAAAAACAAAAGAAAGAATACAAAACACTTTAAAAAAATCGATAAAAGAAACAATAAATATAGAATTTAATAAAGCTTTAAATAATAACATAAAAGATAAAAAAATATCACCATGTAATCATGAAACATGGATATATCAAGGATCATTTAGCATAGAAAATGATTTATGGTATGATTGTGAATATGAGTTATTAGTGGAAAATGAAACAGATAAAGAATTTAAGTTTAATCGTTATATGTGTTTAGAATGTGGAAAATCAATTAAAGTACCAGATTGGCAAAAATTTGAAAGCAAACACTATGTATTAAAAAATTATGATAAACATCATGATTGTACTTATTATCGCAATTTATATTATCAATACCTTTATAAACTTTCAATAGAAAAATCAAAGAATCATATAATAGATGAATTTAACAAAGATAAAGAATTATCAAAAATAAAAAAACTAACAAAAAAGATTATTAATGAATAAAAAATTAATAATCTTTTTTACTAATATTTAAAAAAATTTATCAATATTGGTGCCACAAAGGTTGTAGTACAACAACTTTTAAAGCAAATAATTATAGGCAGTAATAAATTACTAACTGATATAAGTATAGCATAATAATTATTTTAATGGAAATGAATCTCAAAATATTTATTAAAAATTAAATATATGATAAAATAGATTTGATAGACAAATAGTAATTTATATGGAGGTATATTGTGAGTAACATTTTAATAGTTGATGGTGCAAAAGAAATAGCAGATTTAATAGAAATATACTTAAAAAATGAAAATTATAATGTTTATAAATATTATTCTAGTGAACATATAATGAATGATTTAGAAAACATAAAAATAGATTTAGCAATATTAGATATTATGATGCCTGGTGTTGATGGATTTTCGTTATGTGAAGAAATAAGAAAAAAGTATAACTTTCCAATAATATTTGTAACTGCTAAAGTAGAAAATATAGATAAAATAAGTGGATTTGCAATTGGCGCAGATGATTATGTTACTAAACCATTTGAACCATTAGAATTAGTAGCAAGAGTAAAAGCACAAATTAGAAGATATAAAAATTATAATAAGGTAGAAGAAAATGAAGAAGTAATTGATTTTCGAAATATTGTAATAAATAATAATAGTCATGAATTTTATTTTAAAGATAAAAAGATACTGCTTACTCCAATTGAGTTTTCTATTATGTGGTACTTATGTAAGAATAGGGGAACTACAGTAAAAACTGAAGATTTATTTATGGAAGTATGGAAAGAAAAATATTATGAAAAAGATAACAATACAATTATGGTACATATTAGACATTTAAGAGAAAAAATGAATGATATAGGAAGAGAGCCTAAATATATAAAAACAATATGGGGAGTTGGATATAAAATTGAAAACGGAAATTAAATATAGCAAAAAATTAACTAATAAATTTATAAAAAGAATATTTTTATGGACTTCTATTTATACTTTTATTTTTATAATATTATGGCTTTTATGTAGAAGTATATGTTCTAGTGTTATTTGGTATGAAGGTGATTTATTTTATGATATATTAAGAAATATCGGATATAGTTTTACAACATTATTAATAATATGGTTAATAGGGTTTTCAATAATAGTTATAATATGTTTATATAAGACATTATCATATGTTGATTCAATAGTAGATGCTAGTGCACTTTTAATAAGTGATAAAGAAGAAGATATAGTACTTCCAGAAGATTTATTAGATGTTGAAAAAAGAATGAATCAAATAAAAAAACAGGCGAGAAAAAATTTAAGACTTGCCCAAGAAAATGAACAAAGAAAAAATGATTTAATCGTATATTTAGCTCACGATATAAAGACACCTTTAACTTCTATGATTGGATACTTATCTTTACTTAATGAAATTAACGATATGCCTTTGAAACAAAGAGTAAAATACATAAATATTGCTTTAGAAAAGTCATATCGTTTAGAAGACTTAATTAATGAATTATTTGATATATCAAGATTTAATGCTGAAACAATTATTTTATCTAAAAAAGAATTAAATTTAACTATGATGTTAGAACAAATAGTTGATGATTTTTATCCTATATTAAAGGAAAATAATAAAGAAATAACAATTAAAAGTGATGATAAAATAATTATATATGCAGATTCTGATAAAATAGCTAGAGTATTTGGTAATATTATAAAAAATGCTATTAATTATAGTATTAATAATGATAAAATAGAAATAGAAGTAAAAAAAGATAATCAAAATGTTATAGTTAAAGTAAAAAATAAAGGTACTAAAATACCGGAAGAAAAATTAAAAAGAATTTTTGAAAAATTTTATAGAGCTGATTCTTCAAGAACAAGTAAGACTGGTGGCAGCGGATTAGGACTTGCTATTGCAAAAGAAATAGTAGAATTACATAATGGAAAAATAATTGCAACAAGTAATGATCTTGAAACAGTATTTGAAGTAGTTTTGCCTTTATGTAAAAATTAAGAAAATTTTAAGAAATTTATAAGAAAAAATTAAAGAACAATCTAAAATAAATTAATATAATGTAATTATATTGATTTGAATGATGTTTTTTTGTTGATTGGAGGTGCAAAAAATGGCAAGAAAAAGATTAACACAGTTATTTCCATTTTTATTACCATTACGAGTATGGCAAAGGAATCTGTTTTATCAAATTGGAATGAGATTTGATGGAAATAAATATTCTAAAAATATTGGAGAAAATTTAAAATATGAAATTTGCAAGTCTAAAACATTAATGATAAATGAAAATAGTGGACATGATATTATTTATCAAAAAAACAAAGTTGAAAACTTGAAAATAGCAAATCAAACTATGAATCATATTTTAATTTATCCTAATGAAACTTTTTCCTTTTATTATTTAGTTAGAAATAGTAAGAAATATGGAAGTTATAAAGATGGATTGATATTGGTAGATGGAAAAATAGTAGCAAAAAAAGGAGGAGGTATTTGTCATTTAAGTAATTTGTTATATTATTTATTTTTGATGAGTCCACTTACTGTTGTTGAAAGACACGGACATAAGATTAAGTCATTTCCTAATCCGGATAAATCTTCTTTAGAAGGAATTGATGCAACAATTAGTAGTGGATGGTTAGATTTAAAAGTAAAAAATGAAACCAACAATATATATCAAATAGATATTTCATTTGATGAAAATTATATGTATGGGAAAATATTATCAGATAAAGAATCAACGATTGATTATAAAATAGTTAATGGAAATTTAAATTATATTAAAGAAAATAATAAAATTTATGAATGCGTGGAAGTTATAAGAATTGAGATAGATAAGAAAACAAAAAAAGAAATCAAGAAAGAGAAATTATATGATGAGAAAGTTCTCATTAAATATGAATTGCCAAGCGATGTTAAAGTAGAGGAGATGTGATTTTTATGAAAAAAACAGTAGCAATTTTATTTGGAGGGTGTTCAAGTGAATATGATGTATCACTTGTATCTGCAACTTCTGTAATTAACAGTATAAAAAGAGATAAGTATAATGTGTTGATGATCGGAATTACAAGAAAAGGTGATTTTTATTTATACAGTGGTGATGTAAATAATATTGCCAAAGACAAATGGTTAAATACAAGTGATGCAAAAAAAATTACAATTTCAACAAATCGAAGTGATCACGGAATTATAGTTTTAGAAACAAATGAAATTATCAAAATTGATGTTGCTTTTCCAGTATTGCACGGTCAAAATGGAGAAGATGGAAGATTACAAGGACTATTAGAACTTGCTGGAATAAAATATGTTGGGTGTGATATGACTTCATCTGCAATATGTATGGACAAATATTTAGCTCATGAAATTGTTTCTTCAAATGGTTATTTATCACCTATATCTTACTTATTTAATGAAAAAGATAGTTATGAGGTAATAGAAAATAAAATTTGTAATTTACATTTTCCGTTGTTTGTAAAACCCTTAAAAGCTGGCTCGTCTTTCGGTATTACGAAAATAAATAAAATAATTGAATTAAAAGAAGCATTAAAAAAAGCGTTTGAATACGACAATAAAGTAATTATAGAAGAAAATGTAGACGGTTTTGAAGTTGGATGTGCTGTATTAGGAACCGATGATTTAATAATTGGTGAGGTTGACGAAATAGAATTAGAAGATGGATTCTTTGATTATTATGAAAAATACAATTTGAAAACAAGTAAAATACATTTGCCTGCAAGAATTAGCAAAGAAGAAAGGAACAAAATTAAAGATACTGCTCTTGCGATTTATAAAATATTAGGTTGTAGTGGTTTTGCAAGAGTTGATATGTTTTATACGAAAAGTAAGAAAATTGTTTTTAATGAGGTGAATACTATTCCTGGTTGTACATCACATTCAAGATACCCTAGTATGTTAAAAGAAATTGGTTTTTCGTTTGAAGAAGTGATTGAACGTTTAATTGAATCAGGGTGGGAAAAGTGAGAAAGATAGTTTTAAAAAAAGAAGATGTTGAAACAGGTGATTTAGTACTTATAAATCAAAAGCATACATTAAAAAGTAAAATAAATAATTTAGTATTTTTTGATGAAAAATACAAAAATATAAAATTGAATGATAATGCTAATTATGCTTTGCATTTAATACTAGATAATATAAATGCCAAAAATGAAATAGTCCCTGTAAGTGGTTATAGAACACTGGGAGAACAAAAAAATATATATAATACATCTTTAAAAGAAAATGGTAGAGATTATACACAAAAATATGTTGCACTACCGAATGCTAGTGAACATCAAACAGGATTAGCAATAGATTTAGCATTGAATGAAGATGATATTGATTTTATTTGTCCTAAATTTCCTCATTATGGTATATGTCAAAGTTTTAGAAATATTGCTCCTAAATATGGTTTTATTGAGAGATATAAAGGTGAAAAAGAAGCTGTCACAAAAATATCAAATGAAGAATGGCATTTTCGATATGTTGGTTATCCCCACTCAAAAATAATAACAGAAAAAAATATTTGTTTAGAAGAATATATAGATTTTTTAAAAGATTATATATATCCAAATAATCCTTTAGTATATAAAGAATATAAGATATTTTTTATTCCTTACAAAGATGAAAACTTTATTTTAGAATTGAAAGAAAATTATACTGTTTCTGGAAACAATGTAGATGGATTTATTTTAACAATCAAAGGACAAAATAATGAATAAAAAAATGAATATTGATATATGGAGATTTATAGCTTCATTCTTAATTGTTGCTATACATATTTCACCATTTGCCAAAATTAGTCCTGAATTTGATTTTTTCTTTACAAGAATATTAGGAAGAATAGCAGTTCCTTTATTTCTAATGATAACTGGATATTATATATTGGATAAGTCTTTAAAAGATAAACAAGTTTTAGTTGATTATACAAAAAAAATACTTAAGATTTATTTGCTTTGTATAATATTGTATTTACCAATAAATATTTATATGGGAAGTTTTAAAGATATTGATATTATTATAATATTAAAAGATATATTTATAAATGGAACATTATATCATTTATGGTATTTTCCAGCACTTATTGTTGGAGTGTGGATCACATATTATTTAATACAAAAAAATGGAGTAAAAATAGCCTTAATTATAACTGTTTTATTATATATAATAGGTGTATTTGGCGATAGTTATTTTGGTATAACTGCTATGAATAAAATTACACGAATAATATATGAATTTGTATTTAATATTTTTGATTATACAAGAAATGGCTTGTTTTATGCACCGGTGTTTATATGCTTAGGACATGTAGCAAAAATCAAATTGAAAAATACAAAGTATAATTTATTATATGCTTTTTTCTTCTTTCTTCTTATGAGTGTGGAGGGAAGTATCTTACATTATTATAAATTACAAAGACATGATAGTATGTATTTGTTTTTAATACCACTTATGTATTTTTTGTTTTGCTATTTAATGAATTGTAATAAAACATCAAATAAGAAAATAAGAAATATAGCAACAAATATTTATATTTTTCATCCACTTTTTATTGTAGGAATTAGGTTTGTTTCTGGTAGTATTGGAATGAAAAAAATAGTTGTTGAAAATAATTTAGTTTTTTATCTGTTGGTTTGTATATCAACAACAATATTTGCATTTTTAATAGAAAAAATAAAGGAAGTAATAAAAAATGAAAGATAATAATTTATTAAAAGATAGAGCATGGATTGAAATTAGTTTAGATAATTTAGTAAATAATATAAATGAAATAAAAAAAATAATTTCTGCAAAAACAAAAATAATGGCAGTTGTGAAAGCTAATGCTTATGGACATGGGGTATTATTGGTAGCAAGAAAATTATCAGAAATTGGTATAACTGATTTTGCAGTAGCTACATTAGAAGAAGGTATATATTTAAGAAAAAATAATATACAAGGAAATATTTTAATACTAGGTTTTACTAATTTTGATGATTTAAAATATGTTCTAAAATATGATTTAATTCAGACTATTATTGATTATAATTATTCTGAAAAAATAAAAAAGTTAAATTTTAATAAAAAGTTAAAATGTCATATAAAAATAAATACCGGTATGAATAGATTGGGAGAAAAATATAATCACTTAGATAAATTATATAGAATATATGAAAACGAAAAGTTAAATATTTTGGGAACGTTTAGTCATTTATGTGTTGCGGATTCTAGCGTAAAAGAAGATATTGAATTTACTAATCTCCAAATAGAATTATTTAACGAAACTATAAAAAAACTAAAAGAAAAAGGATATGATACAGGGAAAATACATTTACAAAGTAGTTATGGTATAATAAATTATAGTCAGTTATGTTATGATTATGTACGAGTTGGTATTCTTATGTATGGAATAAACAGTTCGCATGAATCGTATCAATTAACACATTTGAATTTAAAACCTGTTTTGACATTGAAAGCTAGAATTACAAGTATAAAAGAAATAAATAAAAATGATTGTGTTAGTTATGGAAGAACATATATTGCAAGAGAAAATAAAAAAATTGCTTCAGTATCAATAGGGTATGCTGATGGAATACCAAGAAGTTTATCTAATAAAAATATGCAAGTTAAAATAAATCAAAGTTATGCTAATGTAATAGGTAGAATTTGCATGGATCAATTATTAATTGATATTTCTGATATACCTAATGTAAAAGTAAGCGATATTATAACAATTATAGGAAAAGATAAAAATATTACTGCCGAACAAGTTGCTGATAAAGCAGGTACTATTACAAATGAATTATTATGTAGATTAGGAGGAAGATTAGAAAAAGTTGTTGTATGATATTTTTTGATGAATATTTGGAAAATATAAGAAAAAATATTTTATCAAAATAAATTACAATTTTGCAAATAGGTAGATATATAGTAATTTGTATAAGAAATTATATTAGTAAATGAAATAAATTTAATAAAAAATTAATTGTTTTTGTATTTATATATATGTATAATATATATGTATAATATGCTAAAGGAGAGTTTATAAATGAGATGTTGTAATAAAAAGAAAAAAGCAAAGTATATAGTAATAGTTTTTTTTGTAATAATAATACTTGGAATAATTTTTATACCTTGGGCGATTGAACCAGAAAATTTTAGAGATACAAAAAATAAAATAAATAGTTTTATAAACAGATATACTATACCAGATTCATATAATGCAAAATCATTGATAGCGGTTGATCTTTCAAATAATAACGATTTTGTTTATAAAAGAGCAAATGAACAACAAACTCCTGCAAGTTTAGCTAAATTATTTGTTATTGACTATGCAACAACACTCGTTGATTTAGATGATGTAGTTTTGGCAAAAAATGAAGCAATTTCATTAACAAAACAAGGTTCATCTGTTGCAAACATTAAAGAAAAGAAATATTATGTTAAAAATTTATTTGCTGCAATGTTAGTACCATCAGGGAATGATGCAGCCTATGTATTAGCTGATTATTGTGGAGGTATTATATCTCCTAAAGCTACTACGAGCAAAGAGCGAATAGAAGTCTTTATGAAAAACTTGAATGAATATTTAAAACAAAATGATTATAAGGATACTATTTTATATGATCCAAGTGGATTTGATACAGAAGCCCATACAACTGTATTAGACTTAAAAGAAGTTGTAATGGATTTATTAAAGAATGAATGGTTTAAGGATATAGTTTCTCAAACTTCATATACAGCAACTTTACCAGATGGTAGCATGCAGACTTGGAAAAATACAAATACATTCCTTGATCCTACATCAGAATATTATAACAAAAATGTAATTGGTGTAAAAACAGGTTCTTTATCTGATGATTTTAATTTAGTAGTATTATATAAAAAGCATGGAAAAGAATTTTTGATATGTAGTTTAGGTTCACAATCTAATTATTCACGATATGATGATGTTAATTATGTTTTAAAAACAATAGATGAATCAGATTATTTGAAAAAGTAAGTTAAAATAAAGGAGGTGATTATTATAGAAGTGATATATGGCATTTTATGTGCTGTTTTACCGTGTACTATTTACTTTACAGCAAGAAAAAGGAAAGGGTATCATTTATCAATTTTAGCAATGCTAATTTTCGTTTTATATCTTTGGAAAGTATATGATTTAACTGGTGCAGGAGGTTTAACAAATATATTATATGCACCAAAAGGTGGAGATAATACATCAATTATTCAAGCTAATATTAATCTCATCCCTTTTAACATCATAGAGAAAACTTTTTACTTAAATATTTTAATGCTTGTTCCTTTTGGATTTTTAGTTCCTTTTATTTGGAAGAACTATCGTAAATTTTATAAAACATTATTTTTAGGGGCAGGTTTTTCATTAATGATAGAAATATCTCAATTAATCACGAACCGTACAACTGATGTCAATGATTTAATTGCTAATACAATGGGTGCATTAATCGGATATATTATTTGGCAAATAGTTTCATTATGTTTTGGAGAGCATTTAAAAAAGCCTGTAAAAGGTAAGAGTGATGTAATATGGTATATACTTTTAAGCTTTTTGGGTATGTTTTTCTTATATTATCCTTTTTGGTTTTCTTGGAATATTGAACCGCTTATTTTTCAATAAAATAAATTTTCAAAACATATAAATTACAATTTTGCAAATAGGTAGATATATAGTAATTTGAAAGTGAACTAACAGTATGTTTAAATTTTAACAAATTATTGATATATTATTCTTGGAGAGTGATAAAATGAATCAAGAAAAAATAGGTAAATTTATTGCTGAATTAAGAAAGCAAAAAAAGTTAACTCAAGAACAACTTGCTGAAAAATTAGGCATAACAAAAAATGCTGTAAGTAAGTGGGAAAGAGGATTAGGACTAATGGATTTATCATTATTGAAACCATTAAGTGAAATTTTAGGCGTTTCGGTTACGGAAATATTAAATGGTGAAAAAATTGATGAAGAAATTGATTTAAAGAGTGAAGAAATTTTAATTGATACACTTGATTATTCAGTTAAAGAAATTGAAAAAGTAAAAAAGAATAAGTTCTTAATTATATTATTAACGATAATTATTACAATATTTTCAATTATTTTATTAGACACAATTCAAGCAGTAGCATTTAAAAACAGTCCAATAATAAGTTGGAGAGTTGAAGATGTAAATGATAGTGATAGTTATGTAGATAAAGGATTTTTAATTGATACATATTATTGTGTGAAAGAACAAGATATAGTAACAGTAATACCAACCTTTAAAAACACGAATTATAATTGCCCAGCAGAATAATAAATTACAAGTTGATAATTGAATGAATTTGTACTATAATTCTTTATATAATTATTTGAAACTTAGGTAAATGTTCATCCGAAAGAGAGGTACAAAAATGATTATTTTAACAGAAAGTTTTATAGGCATTGTTTTATTCACAATAATAATAGTTTCTCTTACATTAAAAAATCCTTTAGCTTCAATAGGCGATTATCCACCTGAAATTAAAAAAAGATGTGAGGAGCTAAACATTATTTCTACAACGAAGAAAACATACAGTAAAAAAGATATTATAAGAAAAACGATAGCATTGATTGTATTTGCAATTATTTTTGCATTTATTATCAATAGGTTTAATGGAGCTAATAGTTTTATGGTTGGATTTATAAATTCCTATATTATATGGCTAATCATAGATTGGTATGATGCTTTTGTTTTAGATTGCATCTGGTTTTGCCACTCAAAGAGAGTAAGAATACCAGGAACAGAAGATATGAAAGAATATAAAAATTATTGGTTTCATATAAAGCAAAGTTTAATAGGAATGATACTTGGAATACCTGCTTGTATATTAGTTGGTATGTTGGTGCTAATATTTTAATTTGCCTAAGTAAAAACAAATAGGAGGATAGATATTTTTGTTCTCCTATTTGTTATATAAATTACATTTTTAGAATGGAGTGTATATGAAAGAATTTTTAAATAAAATAAGAGTTCCTGATGAAAATACAACAATGAAAAGTAAGATTGTAAATACTATTTTAATATTCTTGCTAGGAATAATATTAGGTTTATTTTCTAAATGGTTAGATAATCTTTCTATCAATGATGAAATATGGGGGCAACACTTTATTGGAATATTAGATTTAGGAAATGTTTTTTCATATTTTGGAATATGGATTTTTTTAGCCACTACAATTTCTGTATTTAGCAAGACACCTTTAAGAGCAAGTTTAAATGTATTTTTATTTTTCTTGGGTATGACAATCAGTTATCATTTATATACTGTATTATTTAGTGGTTTTAATCCTAAAAGTTATATGATGATATGGTATATAATAACTTTAATAACACCTATACTGGCTTTTATTTGTTGGTATGCAAAAAGCAATAATAAAATATCTATAATTATATGTAGTGGAATACTTGCTGTAATGATGTTATTTTCATTTGGAATAGGAATGTGGTATTTTGATTTTAGAAGCATTATAGATACAATTCTATTTTTAGGAACAATAGTTGTATTATATAAAAATCCAAAAAATAGCATATATAGTTTGTTAATTGCCATTGTATTAGCATTTGTATTTAGAATGATATTATAACTACAAATTACAATTTGTAGAGATAAGAGTTAAATGTTAAAAAGCATTGCTTGTAGCAACGAACAATCCTTAATATAATGCTTATAGGAAAGGAGATGTTGTAAATTGCTAAAAGAAAACATTAAATCATTAAGAAAGTCAAAAGGACTTTCACAAGAAGAACTAGCTATAAAATTAAATGTGGTAAGACAAACAATTTCTAAATGGGAACAAGGTTTATCAGTACCTGATGCAGAAATGCTGATCTCAATATCAGAACTTTTTGAAACCCCTGTAAATACATTACTTGGAGAAAATATTTCTGAAAAAGAAGTAAATGATTTAAAAGCAATTTCTGAAAAACTAGAGATAATAAACTTACAATTATCACAAAGAAAAAAAGAAAAACAAAAAATAATTCATTGGTTACTTATTTCGTTATGCATAATTATACTAATCATTTTTATATCTTTGGTTTTATTAAATAGTCCATACTTAAATTGGAATTATAACGATCCTGAAAATGCTGTTTTAGGTGTTGCTTTTCATTCTTTTGAATGGATATTTATTAGAGTAGCACCAATAATAATCATTGGACTTGCTATTGGAATTATTTTAACTAGAAAGAAAAATTAAAATTATTAGTATTACAAATTACAATTAATCGAGCAGATTATAAAAGGAATATGAATCTATAAAACTCATATTCCTTTTTCTTTTGAATCTAACATTTTGATATAACACATTTATTACTCTCGGATGTATTTTGTCCGAGTTTCCTATCAATATTGGTGGAGCCGAGGGGATTCGAACCCCTGTCCGAAAACAAAGTCATTTAACCTTCTACAAGATTATTGGATTATCAAATTCGCAAAGTAAATAGACAATCCACAATCATAATTACTCGCTAGTTTATAGTTATTCATCATAATGCCTAAACAAACATTACAATATAGTCTGCTTTATAAGTCCTTGCTAATCCTCACAGACAAAGAATTAGAAGAACCTGTTGCTACCTATAGGTTAGGCATAAGCAACAGCGTTTTTATAGCTGTTTCCAGTTATATTTAATTTATCCCACTAACGTAGAGAAATACGTCTTGCTAATTAAACACTCATATTTCCGTCGAAGCCAAAAGCGACCCCATTACATAAATATTTTAACATTCATACATTTATTTGTCAAATTTTTTAAATAAAAATGATTGTAATATTGAGAAAATTAATGTATAATTACATTAGAATAAATGAGGTGTTTTTAACGTGGATACAAATACAAATAATAATAATTATTTTGGAGTAAGACATTATAAAGTACATGTCGTAAAACAAAGAATGAAACCATTAAAAATGATATCTAGTATCATATCATATGCAATATTTATCTGGTTATTATTAATAGGTGCATTACTACTAGTATATATAGCAGATATCAAAATAAGAGCAGCTAAAGGAGATAATACGCCACCTACATATAATGCTTACGTAGTACTAACAGGATCAATGGTACCAGAGATAATGCCTAATGATGTAGTAATAACTAAGAAGAAATCAGCAGAAGAATTACAAGTAGGGGATATAATAACATTTGTAACTTCTGATCCAAGATTATCAAATATAATAGTAACACATAGAATAAAAAATAAGTATTACGATTCAACTACCGGAAAATATACATATCAAACTAAAGGAGATGCCAATAATACCGAGGATTTCACTTTAGCAGAAGATAAAAATGTAATAGGAAAAGTAATATTTAAAATACCAAAAATAGGCTATATCCAACAAATATTAGCTACAAAAGGTGGATTAATAATTGTTGTATTAATACCATGCCTAGCAATACTATCTTATGATATCGTAAAATTAGGAAGAAATATCGGTAAAAAGAAGAAAAAAGAAGAGAGTAACGTAACAGTAGTAAGAAGGTGATATAATGTCCAAGAATAATAAATTCTATGTAAAGAAAATAAAAAAAGACAACATCACTGTAGCGGAAGAAAAAAATTATAAATCCCCATTTATACTGTTTTTAGTAGCTAATGGTCGATTAATATTCATAATAACATTATTATTATCAATAACAACTTTGATAATATCAACATCATTAGTATTCAGAAATATGCTTGGTTCAACATATAAATCAGATAAAAATAATACTAATACTACTACTGATAATAGTAATGTAGTAGTAACAGTCGATATATCTGATGAATGTAATCTAAATAATACAACACCAATTACTGAAGAATATGCCACTAAACTATTTGATAGTAGTAGGCAAATAAATACAGCAAATACCGGCGTAGTAATAAAAGTAAAAGAAAAAACATTAAAAGACAGAATCATCATATTCTATTCTGACAAAACAGCATTAATAAAATATAATGATGGAACATATTTAAGAGTATTTAGCGTAAATGATAATTATGGTGTCAAAGAAGATGGAACATTCGAGGCTAAAGCAGAAACCAGAAAAGTAACCGCTAAAGAAATAATAAATAAAGATTTAGGAATAAAACTATTATACTTATCTGATGGTAGTCTTGAAGTAACAAAGGGTGATGTATGTTTCTTTGTAAGAGATAGCGATATAACATCATCAGTAGATAAGTTCTATACCAATTTAAGTATCGTTTCACTTCCAACAAAGAAAGAATCAAATAAAACATATTATTCAAATGGAACAATAAAAGAAAATGACTACTTATTAGTGGACAATAAACAAATAAAATCAACAGAAACAAAGAAAACTCATGATAATATAACAATAATATACTATGAAAACGGTTTTGCTGAAATAATTCAAGATAAACAAAGTATTATAGTAGAAAAAAGTGAACATATTATTTATGATAACAATATCTTAGAGATAATAGATAATACAAAAGAAGAAAAAGTAAATACTGATAATTTAATAGATATTAAGAATATAAACTTAAAAAACAATAATAAAAAAGAAGTAAATTATTTAATACTTATAGAAGAAACAAGTAATTATAACAAATACAACATATCTAAAAGATTACCAAACGAATATATAAAATATTTAGTATCAATTGATAATAAAAAACAAGATATAAAACTACTAAATAATAATATAAAAGGTACTAATAAAACAAAAGGTTTAAAATTAACTAATAATGCCTATCAAATATATGAAGGAAAATTACCAAAATCAGGAGAAGCTAATATAAAAATAGGTATGTGGGTTGATTACCAAACCATTACAAATGAATATATGAATTCAGCATTCATAGGTACCGTAAAAGTATATATAGAATAATAGACATAAAAAAATAAATATGATATAATGAATAAGGATAATAGGTGGTGAGTATATGAATAAAAAGAAAATAATGATAATAGTATCATCAATAATATTAGTATTGGCAGCCTTATTTACAACTACATACTCACTATTCTATAAAGAAGATGTAGCGGCTAATCCAAGTAATTATAGTACAGGATTACTTCAAATAGAGGCAACATCATTATCAGATACAATATCATTAGATAGTGCTCTTCCTATGACAGATGAAGAAGGAATAGAAACAACTCCATATGTCTTTTCAATTAAAAATACTGGTAACGTTGATTATAAATTTGATGTAAAACTATTATCTACTAGTTCTAATACTATAAATTCTCAATATATAAAATTAAAAATAGACAATGGTAATCCAGTCGTATTATCATCATTAACAAATAGCATTATTAAAAGTAATGTTGTAGTAAAAGCCAAAGAAAGTATTAATATAACCCTAAGAGTATGGCTAAGTAAAGATACACCTAATACCGAAATAGGAAAAACATTTAATTCACAAATAGTAATAGATGGACAATCAATATATACATCTACTAATAATGATCCAGCACTAGATACCTTAACTAATTTAGGACTTTCAGTAGATACAGAACATACTCCTGATTTTACTACTTGTAGTGGTAATAGTGGAGTTAAATATGATGGTGATGGCAAACAAACCGCTACAGGAGTAGGAGATAACACTAATGGTATATATAAAGCAGAAGATGACTTAGGAACATCATATTATTTTAGAGGAAATGTCCAAAATAACTATGTATATTTTGCTAAGAATTGGTGGAGAATAATAAGAATAAATGGTGATGGAACTGTTAGAATGATATATACAGGAAATCCTAATGATTCTAATGCTAATCAATATATAAGTGAATCTGCTTTTAATTCTAGTTATAATGATAATGCCTATGTAGGATATATGTATGGAACTACTGGTTCATCTACATATAATGCCACACATACCAATACTAATAATAGTACTATTAAAACAGTAATAGATACATGGTATCAAAATAATCTAAGTAGTTATAGTCAATATATAGCTGATGCTATATATTGTAATGATAGAGAAGTGGTACAAGTAAGTAATGTTGCAGGGATAACAATAACTGGAAATGGAGCTGGAACTAGCCAGTCAGCATATGTCAGATTCAATAGAGCATATGTTGATCTTGCACCATCGTTGAAATGCAAAAATAAGAATGATAAGTTTACTACAAGCATTACTTTGGGTAATGGATCTCTTACTTATCCAATTGCTTTAATTACTTCTGATGAAGTAGTGATGAGTGGCGTAGTAGAAATTGATGTAGAAACATCAGCAGGCGTTTCAAATAATAATTATTATTTATATCCTGCAAATGGAGATTACCAGTATTGGACAATGACACCATATATGTTCATGTCAGGAAATGCTTTTGTTGCTATAGTTGATGGCAAAAGTAATAATGATATTATTAGTATCGGTGTCCGTTCTGATGTCGCGGTGCGTCCGGTAATCTCATTAAAATCTGATGCTATTAGTGGAGGAACTGGTACTTCAAGTGATCCATTTTATGTGAATGAAAAGCCTTAATCTGTTGAGGCAAGATAATAGATTATTTGGAATTTGGTTCTGGAGTATGTACGGGAAACCCTTTTGCAATGAACTCATGGACAAATATTAAAACAAAAAAATACAAAAGTGTATAATTAAGATATTAATTATATCTTTTTTTCTTTCTTTATGATAAAATTATTATTAGGTGATACTATGGCAAAAAAAGAAAATAAAAAAGATAACTTAAAAGAAAAAAAAGATACCAAGAAAAAAGCAATAAAAGAAAATAAGAAGAAAGATAACAAGGAAAAAGAAAAATATAGTGCTAAAGAAGTAATAATAGTAATGCTATTTTCTATAGGAATAGGTTTTCTTATGTGTCTAGGCTGTATAAATTTAATAACTGGTAAAAATTATTTAAGAGTAACTAAAGATTTATCCAAAGTAGTAGATACCTACTATGCTATAGTAGATAATTATTATGGAAATATAGATAAAAAAGCCTTAGTTGATGGAGCAGTAGAGGGAATGATATCTAAGGTAGGAGATACATTTACAAGTTATACTGATACTAATGATACAGAAAACTTCAATGAAACAATCAAGGGATCATATGAAGGTATAGGCTGCTCTATAGCTAAATATAATGATGGACAAATCAAAGTAATAGAAGTATTTCCAGATTCTCCAGCAGAAAAAGCGGGACTATCAGTAGGGGATAGAATAATCAAAGTAGATGGCGAAGATTATACCGATAAAGAAAGTACAGATATATCTAACTATGTCAAAAATAGTGGAAAAGATAAAGTAGTATTAACAGTTGAAAGAGATAACAAAGAAATAGATATAACTATTAATTTAAGTAAAGTAGAAATACCATATGTAACAAGTAAAGTATTAGAAAAAAATAACAAAAAAATAGGTTATATAGCTATATCACTATTTTCTGGTAACTCATATAAACAATTCAAAAATAATTTAGATAAAATAGAAAAAGAAAATATAGATGGTTTAATTATAGATGTAAGAGGAAATAGTGGTGGCTATTTATCATCAGTAACAGATATTAGTAGTTTATTCTTAGAAAAAGGCAAAGTAATATATCAATTAGAAGACTCTACAGGAAAAACAAAGAAAAAAGATACCACTAAAGAAAAAAGAACTTATCCAGTAGCGGTATTAATAGATTCATCCTCAGCATCAGCTTCCGAAATACTAGCATCCGCTATTAAAGAAAGTTATAATAATGGTTTAGTAGTGGGAACTACAAGTTATGGTAAAGGTACTGTTCAAGAAACAAAAAAATTACTAGATGGAAGTATGATAAAATACACAACGCAAAAATGGCTTACACCAGATGGTAATTTTATCAACGAAAAAGGTGTAACACCAACTAATGAAGTAACATTAAATGAAGAATATTACAATAATCCAACCATTGAAAATGATAATCAATTAAATGAAGCATTAAATTTATTAACAAAATAGCAATTATTGCTATTTTTTTCATATAATTAATTGGTGATAAATATGATAGTAAAATCAACTGACAAAGAAAAAGAAATCCTAGCCAGATTAATGCGAGCAGAAGCTGTGGGTGAAGGAAACCTCGGTATGCTCATGGTAGGTAATGTTGGAATAAATAGAGTATTAGCAGATTGCTTAACATTCAAAGATATCAGAAGTATATCAGAAATGGTATATCAAAAACCGGGTGGTTTCTCCGGAACATCATCATCATTATTTTATGGAAACCCAACAGCCTTAGAAAAATCATTAGCAGAAAGAGTAATAAGAGGTGAGTATTATTATCCCGCTACAAATGCATTATGGTTTTATGCACCAAAAGCAAATACAGCATGTACCAGTACTTGGTGGGATCAGCCTTTAGCGGGAAGATATAAAAATCATTGCTTTTATGAACCACAAAAAGGAATATGTAAGGAAATCCACTAATGAATAATCTAATTAAAGGATTCATAATAGGAATAGGAAAAATATTACCAGGAGTTTCAGGAGCCTTATTAGCAATACTTATGGGAGTATATGATAAATCAATAGATTATATTATAAACTTCAAAAGAAATAAAAAAGAAAGCATTAAATACCTATTTCCGATAGGAATAGGTGTATTATTATCAATAATATTATTTAGTAAAGTAATATACTATACATTAAGTAAATATTATTTTGAAATAATGATGTTATTTATAGGATTAATAATAGGAACAACACCATCAATCATCAATAAAACAGAAAAAAAAGATAATTATCTTGTCATAATAAGCTTTCTTATCTTTTTTTTCATATCCATAAGTAATATAGATAACACATATATAAAACAAAATAATTATATAGACTCATTAGTATATTTCATATCAGGTATAACAGAAGCAATAGGTACAGTAGTCCCAGGAGTAAGCTCATCAGCACTCCTAATGATAGAGGGAACATATAATATAATAATTGAAGCTATAGCCAATGTAATAGACATAAAAGTAATAATACCATTCATAATAGGATTAATAATAGGTTTAATAATAACTATAAAAATAATAAACTATTTATTAAAAAAATATAATAATAAAATATATAGCATAATATTAGGAATATTAGTATCAAGCATAATATTATTAATAATAAAATCATTCAAATATAAAGTAACCATACCATCACTTATATTAGGACTAATAGTATTAACAATAGGAATAATAATATCCACTATATTTAGAGAAAAATAAAAAAAGCCATAAGGCTTTTTAATTTTTAAATTGGTGACCAGTATGGAATTCGAATCCATGAATGCTGCCGTGAAAGGGCAGTGTGTTAAGCCACTTCACCAACTGGCCAAAAAATGGTGGGCCTGAATGGACTTGAACCATCGACCTCACGCTTATCAGGCGTGCGCTCTAACCACCTGAGCTACAAGCCCATTTTTTGAATTGCTTCTACATTATATCATATAAAAACCAACATTACAAGAGATTTTTATAAAAAAAATTAAAATGGTGGGGCGTTAGGGATTCGAACCCTAGACCCACTGATTAAGAGTCAGTTGCTCTACCAACTGAGCTAACGCCCCAACACAATCAATATTATACCATATATTTTCCATTTGTAAACTACTAAATTAAAAAAAACTCAAAATTTATCAAAAATTATTATAAAAATATCATCAAAATTATCATGGCAAAATATAATGAGTTAATTGACTTTTAAGTACCATTTTGATATAATTTATATGATAGGTATCGGTGATAAAAATGAAGAAAATAAATGATAAAAGTTTTTGGATAATTTTAATTATAAGCATTGTAACTTTAACAATTTTGACTATAGGGGTAATCTTTTTAACAAAAGATTCAGAAAAAGAATTTTATAGTGCAGGATATATAATAAATAGTACTGCATCAAGCAGCAAAAAACTATATTTCAATGATAATACAGTTTATAAAGAAAACGTAAAAGAAGAATATGTTTTTAAGAATGCAGACAATAAAGAAGTAAGTACCAGCAAAGAAAACTTTATTCATTATTTAGATAAATCAATGTCATTTATGAAAAATGGTGTTATCCTTGACTTAGATAAATTCAATAAAAATCTAGTTCCATATTACAATATTACAGATAAATCGATAATTAAATATAATAATGGTAGTTATTACATTGAAACATCCGACAAAACATTAATATTTAATAATTTCTTAGGAAGAATAACCGAAAACAAATATATTGTTGTAGGAAAAGATATAAGAGTTAAATTAGCAGGTAATGATAACACTGTTAGTGGAGATTATTTTGAAATACTATTTGTAGAAGATGGTATAGTAAAAATAGAAAACCAAGAAGGAAGCTATCAAACCGTAGCGGATGGAACAACTATTTTTATAGGAGATAATACAAAAATAAATCTTGGCGATAAGAATGTTATCTATAATGATGAAACAAAACTTTCTTTATCCGAGATGACTATTGATGGTAATGAAAATATTGATATCAAACCTAGCGATGGTAAAGTAAAATCAAATGATGACAAGAAAAATACTGATGGCACTACTGATGGTAGTGGAGATAATAAAGGTGAAAATCAACCTGATGTAAAAAATAATCCTGAAAATAATGAGGAAAATAAGCCATCAGGAGGAGAATCAGGCGAAGGTGATACAACAAATTCAGTGTTAAAGCAAGAAGTATCAATAGATTTAATTTCTGCCAAAGTAGATACTCATAGTTTAAATGCAAGTTTCCAAGTAATAGATACCGGTAATTTTATTAAAGATGATTTATTATTGACATTGACAAACATAACTACAGGAGAAAGAGAGTTTTCTAAAATATTAGCTAATGCTCCTGATATACAAGAAGTAAATATAAATTCATTATCACCAAATTGTGATTATCTAATGACAATATCAGAACAAAATAATAATAATGGTACACAATATTTTCAAAAAACATTTAAAACCGAAAGTTTAACACTAAATTTAGTTCGTGAAATGGTAACACAAAATTCATTATCATATTCATTAGAATTTGGCGAAAATAATGATATCAAATCCGCTAATGTATCATTATATGATACCGAAGAAAATAAAGTGGGCAATACAATCACTATAACTAATGGTGAAGACAATAATATTTCTTTTGAGGAATTAACACACAATACAAAATATAAAGTAAAAGTAGATTCAGTTATTTTAAAAAATACCAATTATGCAAATATATATACAATAGAAACATCTGATAAAACATTAAAGAATAAACCGACTCTTGGTAGTATTTCTGTAGATACCGATAATGATAATAAAAGCTTTACTCTAAAAATGGAAAAACCACAAGATGAGGACTCAAGTATAACAAAATATACTTATGAAATATATAAAGCAGAAGATTTAACTGATGGTGAAATACTAAATGCTAAGCCAGTATATACTTTTAGTAGTGATACATTAAAAGAGCAAAAATTAAAATTAGGGGAAAATAATTTAGAAGATAAAACAGATTATTGTTTTAAAATGATTGTAGAATATAATGATAACTATAAATATAACGAAATAGAAACAGGACTAAGTAATTATTTCCAAGTAATAGGTAGACCAACAATTGAATTCAAAGAAGAATTAGTAGACTTTAATCAAATAGTCGGAACAGTAAAAATAAAAGATGAAGGCTGTACAATACCAAATGAAGGAAGAGAATGTAAAGACAAGCCTGAAATGAATAAAGTTAATGACTTTATAATTAGATATTATGGTGGTAATTCAACTACAAGAATAGCCATAAAAGATGTTAAGTTTGATCCTGAAACAATGGAATATAAACTAGCATTAAGTGGTTTAAAAGAAAATACTTTATATACATTTGAAGTATACGCCGATATAGATATGCATAATGGTAAAGGCTTACAAAAAGGTCAATACATAGGAAGCTTTGCGGTAACTACAAAAGGAATAGAAGCATTGCAAATGCAAAATTGGAAGCAAAAACAATATAGTTTTGAAAACCCAATAGTAGTTAGTACTGAAATGATATCTACTGTACCAGAAAGTGATTATGCCGATAAAATATCATCAATAACATTTAATTTATATAAAGGTGATACTAAGAATAATATTCAAACAGCACCAATAGGAAGCTTTACTGAAACAGAAGATATAAAATCAAGATATTATAATAAAGAATTTGATTTAACTTCAAAAATGTTTGGTATAGAAAATCTAGATGCTTTAAGAGAAATATCCGGAGGAAAACTAAGTAGATATTATACACTTGAAGTAACAGATGCCTATGATAATAGCGGTACCAATAAATTTGATATATTAAATAACAAATATGTATTTGAAACACCCGCTATGCTATTACTAGAAGATGAAGTAGCAGAACCAACCATAGCGGTAACAGAAATAACTAACGATACTGTAAAAGATGCCGATATGCAAGCAAAATACGGTGTAAGTTATGATAATAAATTAGATGGTTCAACTATAATAGGCTATGAAGTAAATGCAATATTCGATAAAGCTAAAATAGAAACATACTTCCAAGGTGAACATCCAATTACTAAATTAAACTTTTATGCCAAAGATCAAAGAAATAGATTAATTGAAACAAAAACAATTGATTTTACAACTACAGAAAATTATACAGCATATTTCTTCTTAGACTATGGAACTGATTATAAAGTAGAAGATGAAAAATTAGCTAGAGGAAACACATATAGCTTTTCATATGATATAAGTATTGATAGCAATAACGATGGAGCAGATGATTCTGTATTCCCATCAAATAAACCAATAAGTAAAACATTCACTTCAATTAAAAAAGATCCAATCTTTAAATTATATGTTGATAATAGTACCAAAGATTCAATAACATATAAATACTATGTTGAAGATATCGATAATGCCTTATTTAAAGATGAAGGCGATAAATATAACTTCTACTACAAAGTAAATGATAGTGAAGAAGAAAATAGTATTGAATTTGAAAAAAGTAGTGATATAAAAACATTTACTATTTCAAACTTAAATAATTCTGATATATATAATTTAAGTTATAAAAGAGCAAATACCAAAACATCAGATCCTACTAAAATATCAATAGGAAAATACTATTTTGATGGTTATTATAATTCAAAAGATTATAATATAGGATATAAACTAGTATATGGCAATTTTGATAATAGATTAAAAATAGTTTTAGATGACAATGAATTTTTAAATAGAATATCAACATACCTTCTAACATTAACATCAGGTAATGATAAATATGAAAAAGTTATATCAAACTTATCTGACTGTGATGATAATAAATGTATTATTCTTGATTACAATGATATAGAATCATTCAAAGGTAAAGATATTCAAGTTTCATTAGTAGGATTTTATGACACAGGATATACAGGATTTAGTCAAAAATCACTATTAGGAGATTACTTCCAAAGTTTAGGAGTAGTAGGAGAAAAAGATGCTTCTAAACTAGGATATGTTTTCCAAACAACATCATTAGAAATGCCAGGACAATATTTATATTTAAATCCAAATGGCTCATATGCAACTTCAAACAAACCTACAGGAATATTTGGCTATGAAGTAAAAACAGAAAAAAATCAAAATGATGTATGGTATATAACATCAACTGATATTGTTGATAAAAGTAAAAATCAATTTATTAAATATGGTGACTTTATTAAGAAAGATGGTATAGCTAACTTAGGATTAAGTGGATTTAGAGATAAAAATACTAAATATACATTAAATCCAAAAGTTTTAGACAAAATAAATATTCAAACAGATAATAATAAATTCAAATTTACAAGTATCACACCTAAAGTATCAACATCAAAACCAACACCAACAATTAATGGAACTGCTATGAACGTATATGTATCTGCAAGTGATAGCGTTTTAGAAAGTGACTTTATTAAAACAGATGGCAAATATAAATTCTATATAGATATTTATACTATGAAAACTTGTGGTGAAGATGAAAAAGATTGCAAAGAAGAATATGTTCCTGTAGACACAATTGAAACAGATTATGAAAGTCTAAAAAGTGAAATATCTTTTGCAGGATTAGATCCAGATACTAGATATTATTATAAAATATCTGCTGATATGAATAAAAATGGAGAAAATGTAAAAACACCATTATTCGATTATGAAAAAGAAGGCTATGTAGAATATATGGGTACTTTTAAAACTTTAGGAGCAGAAGAAATACTTGATAGAGTAGCCTATAATTATGATTCAAAAACAATAGATAATGTATACCTAAATAGAATAATGAACCTAACAACATATTTGAAAAATAATAAAAACTTTGATATCAAATATGAGGTACATAATCCAGATGGAGAATTAATATTTGATGGAAAAGTAACTAATGAAGAAATAAATGATGAAAGCATCGGTAAAGGAAGAAAAGCAATATTATCAAGAGATATAACTAAAGATAATTTAGTATATGGAAACGATTATTATACCCTTACCGTTACTGCTATAACAACAGATAAAGGTAAAGAATTAAAATTATTCGAAGACACAATGTCTGATAAAAATATTACAGCGGGTCAAAACTTCCACGAATTAAAAGAACCATCATTTACGATAAAACAAGAAGCAATAGTAAATAAAAATGATTCAGGATTCACATATGGAATTAAATACATTATCACATTAGAAGATAGAGATAAAGTAATTAAAGATGGATTATTATTTATAGAATTACAAGATGCTGATTACAACCATGTATGTCCAGCAGGTAATGAAGATAACTGTAGCAAAACTATTAATTTAGCTAAATATGGTAGCAATCAAATAGAAATAACATTCACTAATTTAAAACCAGATACCAACTATTCAATTTATGTATCATCAGATATATATAGAAATAATATTTCTTTACCAGATGAAGAAAAAGAAACAAAAATATATGCAAGAAAGAGTCAATATACAAAGAGTGAATTAGGATTCTCCCTAGGAGCAGTAACTCCAACCGCACTATCAAACAATAAAGTATTAATAACATTTAAAGGAGCAACTAATTTACAAGAGTATATAGCAGGTATTGAATACTCAATGACAGTTGAAGGATTTGGTAAAGTAGGTTCAGGCTTAATAGGACAAAGTAATACTACTACTGGTAATCAATTAGTATTTAAACTAGATAAAGATGAATATCCAACCATAGAAGTAACAACAGATGAGAATCAAAAGTTAGGATTAAATAACAATATAAAATTAATATACTATTATAAAGATAAAAATGGAAAAATAACTGCTCTAAAAATAGGGGATAGTACTAGTGATTCTAAGACATTCAAATATGAAGGAAAATAGAAAGGATGATATAAATGAGAAAATATGATAAAAAAAACAAGAGAAATATAGGCATAATATTAGTAATTTCAGCATTGATAATTGTCATGTTTTCTCTAGTTATCAACCTATTTTTATCACGAGATAAAAACGAATATAAAGTAGAAGAAAAAACATTAGTATTTGATAAAGATAAAACCATAATAAAAACAGAAAAACCAGCAGTTATAAAGACCAAATGGAATAAAAAATATTATCTAATTCAAGATAAAATAAGTACCGAATTAGGCAATACCGCCATTACATATAATGAAGATACAGGAGTTTTGAAACTTTATGGAAAATATTATGAAATTAGTAGTGGTGATGAAATAAATATAACTAGTGGTGAAACAGTAATTAAAAGCACCGCTTTAACAAAATTCTATAAATTAGAAGATCGAAAATATTTAGTAGTAGATAAAGAAATAAAATCGGCAGATGGATTATTATCAACAAGTGATTTCTTAATGATTGATCTAGACAAGGCAGGAAATGCAACACTTACAAATCACAAAGTAAATCTAAAAACATTCTCTGCCACTACCATCGTAACATCAAATTACACATTTGATATAGCAAATGAAATATTAGTATATGGTAGCGATAAAATAGATTTAAAGAAAATAATAGGATCTTCTAATACCTATACTAAAGAAGATTTAATACCAGAAGAAGATAATAATAAAGGAAACTCATCTGAAAGCAATACAACTGCTAATAATGGTGTAACTGGTGTAACCGATAATAGTATAGCTAATGGAAATAATACCACTAATGGTGGAAATGGTAGCAAAGGTAATACAGGCAAAAATAATGTAGTTATTGAAGAAATAAAGAAAGCTACTAAAAGAACATCCGTCATAGCGGTAACAAGTACTGTAAATAAAATTAGTGTTGATTATGTAATATATGATCCTAAAAAAGAATATTCATCAGTATATATGGAAGTAAAAAAAGAAAATTCAAGCAATATTGATACCATATATTTAAATAGTAGTTCAACATCATACGAAATAAGTAATAATGTATTTCCAAATACAAATTATGAATTAACATTTAAATATAGTTACATAGATGATGAAAATCAGATGCACGTTGAAACATTTGATAAAGTTAATATAACTACTAAAAAACCACAAGTATCATTAAAAGTAACAAGAACAAGTAAAGATGGAATAGATTATCTAATTACAACAGACAATAGTTATCCATTAACATCAGGTACATTAACTGTAACAAAAAATGGTGAAGTAGTATCAACAAATGAAATAACATTAAACGGAAATACAGTAGGACATGTACCAATTACAGGACTACAAGAAGAAGATTCCATATCTCTAAGTTTAACAAATATAAAATCAAATGAAACAGTAATTAAAGATTTAAGTTCTAACTATAAATTTAGATATTAAGAAGGTGAAAAAATGAAAAAATTCATAAAAGAAAAATATAACATATTAATACCAGTATTTCTTATTATAGTTATTTTAATAGCGGTATTCCTATATGCTAGAGAATATAAAAATAATAGATATGCCAAAACAGAAGAAGTAGATGTATATCAATATTTTTCCGGTTTAAAGTTAGAATATAAAGCAAAAATATCCCGTAACAAAAAAAATGTTATATTAAAGTATGAACCCAAAGATGAAGTAGTAAATTTAAGTAGCATACCAATATACATAAAAGGTAAAGATAATGTAATATTCCCTAAAGCAATGTCAATAATATTTCCAATAAAAGATGAAGTATATAGCATATCATCTTTAGCAGAAGTATATAAAAAAAATAATTTATATTATCTAAATCAAAAAAATATAAATACCTCTCAAGATCATGCCTTTTATTATGATGGTATTGACCTATACTTTTTCCCTGAAGCTACCACTATTGAAGTTGGTAGTCAAAAGATAGAATTAAGTCCAATGTCATATTTAAACTGTTCATATCAAAGTCTATTAGAGTATTATGATAAGGCAAATGATACGTATAAAAAAATAGATTTAACTGATGAAAATGTAATAGTTTCAAATGATTACTATAAAATAGATGTTACACTTGATAAAGTAATATATCAAAATAGTTTCCGTATTTTAGATAATGACTTTAGTTCATTACCTAAAATAAATGAAAAAGAAAACAAATAATATAAAAAAATAAATATCATATACTTATGATAGGTGAGTATATGAAAAATAAAATACTAAATATAATAAAAATAGCAGTTATTATTGAATTAGTAATAGCATTACTGAACTTCAATTTAACTACTATTTTTTTATCATTATTTACATTGTCTCTTCTTTTTTTAGCAGATTATATTACAAAAAAATTAGAAATACCATATAAATTACAATTACTAATATATATATTTATTATAGGAACAGAAGTATTAGGAGAAATACATAACCTATATAATAAAGTATGGTACTATGATGATATAATGCATACCTTAAGCTCATTTATAGTAGCAGCATTATCAATATACATATTAAATAAAATAACCAAGGATAACAATAAAAAATTAGTAGTAGTATTTTCATTTATATTACCCATGGCCGTAGCGGCTATTTGGGAAATAACAGAATTTACTATTGATAATGTATTTAATAAAGACATGCAAAAAGATACCGTTGTAAATAATATAACATCAACATTATTTTCACAAGACAAAAATAAAGCCGTAAAAAAAGAAATAAATTCTCTTTATATAAATAACATAGATTTTATTCAAGAATATGGTGGATATATAGATATAGGATTATATGATACAATGGAAGATATGATATGTGCATTATTAGGAGCATTATTATTTATAATAAAAAAATTAGCGGAGCCTTAAACAGCTTCGCTATATATATTTTTATCAAAAGTATGCGTACCATCATTAATTTTTTCTAATGTCTTAGTACTAATCAAAAAGTAAGTATCTCTATTAATATTAATATCACTAATAGGATCATCCCAAGTAAGATCCAAATGATACCATTTACCATCTAAATAAACCAAATTCCAAATATGTTCTTCATTACTAATTTTATAATTAATAATATTCATTTTATCCAAGAATATTTCCATAGCATCAGCATATCCGTTGCAGGTACCATATCCTTCGATTAAAACACCATAAGCAGTATTAGATTTATAAGTATCATCATTTTTATTTTCATATTTAAGCTTATCATATTCAGTATGATTAATAATATAATCATGAATAGCTCTAATTTTTTCTTTAGGGGGCATATTATTGTTAACATTTTCATTAAGTATCTTATCAACCTTATTATTAATTTCATTAATTTCATCTTGCGTATAAGCCCTATTAATAGTAATACCTATTTTATAATCCCCACCATAACTAATTTTAACATTATTAGAACTATTATAAGGATGAACAAAATTATTAAGAGTTGAAATAACCTTTTTAAATTCAGCTCCATTATAAGCAGTTAATGTATTAATATCATTAATATAATTAGTATAATCACTATCAATATATCTTTCAATATAATCAGTACCACTATTAATAGCATAGTAAATAGAATTTATTAAATCATTTCTGTTCTTAATTCCACTTTCAGTATAATCATCAACATAATTAAAATTATCATCTTTATAATAATCATTAATATTGATTTTAGAATATTTCTTATCTATTGTATATTCATAATATTTATAAACAATTTTATCCTTTTGAAAAGCACAAATTGTAACCACAACAATTGCAATAAAGCCAGTAACTAATATAGCCTTACCATATTTATTCTTTTTATTCATATTGGCCACCTCATATTTTCATTATACCATTTAAGTATAACTTGGTAAAGAAAAAAATATAACATTTTAAATAAAAATACTAAACCATAGTAAGTACAAAGATAATAGTGTCAAGATAAGTAAAGTAAATAATAGTTAAATAAATAAAAATAATTTACTTCTTTGTCATAATTTGGTATAATAAAAAAGAAATATGAAAGGTCTGGTAAATATGGAAATAATAAATAAACATCCAAAAATATACTTATTAAGTGGAAAGGCAAGAAATGGTAAGGATACTACCGCGGAATTCTTAAAAAAATTTTATGAAGCTGATGGAAAAAAAGTAATATACTCTAGAGCAGGAAAATATATAAAATTTTATGCTAGTGAAATGACTGGTTGGGATGGCAAAGAAGAAACAAAACCAAGACAGTTGTTGCAGGAATTAGGAACTGATGTTATTAGAAATAAGCTAAATAAAGCTGATATGTTGATAGAAAGACAATTAGATGATATAGAAATATATTCATATTTTTATGATGCTATAATAGTCCCTGATATAAGATTACCAAAAGAAATAGATAGTGTTAAAGCAAAATTTGATAATGTAGTGGCCATCCACATAAATAGAATAAATTTTGAATCAGATTTATCTTCAAATCAACAAAGCCATATAACAGAAACCGCTATGGACAATTATACAAACTTTGATTATGAAGTAACTAATGATACATTAGAACAATTAGAAAAAGATATATACAAAATATATAAGGAGGAGACAAAATGAAAAAGTTAACAGGAAATGAAATAATAAAAACATACATAGACTTTTTTGTAGAAAGAGGGCACACATATATAGAATCAGCATCATTAATTCCACAAAATGATCCAACAGTATTATGGATAAATGCTGGTGTAACACCACTGAAAAAATACTTTGATGGAACAGTAGTACCAAAAAACAAAAGACTAGTAAGTTGCCAAAAATGTATTAGAACTGGTGATATTGAAGAAGTAGGAAAAACAGCTAGACATCATACATTCTTCCAAATGTTAGGTAATTTTAGTATCGGCGATTATTTTAAAAAAGAAGCTCTTCCTTGGGCTTGGGAATTATTAACAAGTCCGAAATACTTTGCAATGGATAAAGACAAATTATACATAACAGTATATACTCATGACGAAGAGACATATAATATATGGTTGTCATTAGGAGTAAAACCATCACATCTAATAAAACTAGATACAAACTTTTGGGAAATAGGACCAGGCCCATCAGGCCCAGATACCGAAATCTTCTATGATAGAGGAGAAAAATATGATAAACAAAAAAGAGGCATATCTATGCTTCAAAACGAAGAAGAAAACGATCGTTATATAGAAATATGGAATAATGTATTAAGCCAATTTAATGCTACTGAAGGACTATCAAGAGAAGAATATCCAGAATTACCACATAAAAATATTGATACAGGTATGGGTGTAGAAAGAATGGCTTGTATTCTACAGGAGACAGAAACAAACTATGAAACAGATTTATTTATGCCAATAATGCATAAAATAGAAGAAATATGTAACATTCCATATAATGGTCAAATGCAGTTCAAAGTAATAGCAGATCATATAAGAACTTTAACATTTGCTTTATCAGATGGAGCAGTATTTGAAAACGTAGGAAGAGGTTATGTATTAAGAAGACTATTAAGAAGAGCCTCAAGAATGGGTAGAAAACTAAATATAAATAAAGAATTTCTATCACCATTAGTAGATGTAGTAGTGGATAACTACAAAGAAATATATCCAGAATTAGTAGGAACAATGCCAAAGGTAAAAGAACTAATATCTAAAGAAGAATTACTATTCCAAAAAACCCTATTATCAGGAGAAAAGAAATTAGAAGAACTATTCAAAAGCAAAAATAAAGTTATTAGTGGTAAAGATGCCTTTAAATTATATGATACATATGGATATCCAATAGAACTAACAGAAGAAGCCGCTATGGAAAAAGGATTTACTGTAGATAAAGAAGAGTTTAAAGCCTATATGAACGCTCAAAAAGAGTTAGCTCGTAAAAATAGAAAACTAATTAGTAGTATGAATCTTCAAAATGAATTACTAATAAATTATAAAGAAGAAAGTAAGTTTGTCGGCTATGATAAATTAGGATTAGAAACAGAAGTACTAGCCATCATGAAAGATAATAACTTTGTAGATACATGTAGTGAAGACTGCTATATATTCTTAAAAGAAAATCCATTCTATGCCGAAAGCGGTGGCCAAGTATCAGACTCAGGATATTTAAAAAATGATAAATGTAAATTAGAAGTAACAAATGTCATCAAAGCACCAAATGGCCAACACTTACTAGAAGTTAAAGTATTAGAAGGAACAATAAATAAAGGTGATAAAATACTAACCCATGTATCTAAAGAAAAAAGATTAGCTATCATGAAGAATCATTCAGCAGCACATTTACTTCAAAAAAGCCTTCAAGAGTTATTAGGAGATGCCGTTCATCAAGCAGGATCCAAAGTAGATGAAGAAAGTTTACGTTTTGATTTCACTTACCAAGGAAAACTATCAGATGAACTAATACTAAAAGTAGAAAATCTAGTAAACGAGAAAATACAAAGAGGCTATGAAACAAATATAGAATATATGAATATCAAAGAAGCCAAAGAAAAAGGTGCCATGGCTTTATTTAGCGATAAATATGGTAGTACCGTAAGAGTAGTAACAATGGGACCATCTATTGAATTATGTGCAGGTACTCATGTATCAAATACTAAAGATATAAATAAATTCGCTATTGCTATAGTAGAAAATAAAGGAGCGGATACTTATCGTATAATTGGAGCAACAGACACAAATGTTCCTAAAGTTCTTGAAGAAGAAATAAAAAAATACAACGATGAAATGATCAAATTATTAGATAAAGCAAAAAAAATAATAAATGCTGCTAAAGAATTAGATATTGAATTAAACTTTAACTTTAATATTAATAATGATATTCCAACTAGTTACAGAGATATAGTTATAAATAAAAACGAATTAGAAACATTAAGAGAATCACTAAAGAAATTAGAGAAAGAATTTACTACTAAAAAAAGTGAAAAATCAGTAAGTGATTTATCAAGTTTCTTAGAAATAAAAGAAGAAATAAATGGTATAACTACTATAATAACAATAACTAATGGCTATGATATAGCCTCATTAAAACAAATAGCTTCAGCCTTGAGTAATCAAATAGGAGATAATAATTTTGTACTATTAGCCAATGTAAATGAAAATAACTCAGTTAATTATATAGCAAAAGCAACATCAAATCGTATTAACTGTGGTGAAATAGTAAAAGATTTATCAGTACGTTCAGGAGGAAATGGAGGAGGTAATAAGTCCTTTGCCCAAGGTGGAGGAACAGATGCCACTATAGTAAGTAAAATCTTAATGAATGTAAAAGAGCAAATAAATACTTTATAAGAGGAACGAATCCTCTTTTTTCATACCTTAAAACCTATAATCATATATATTATCAGAGGTACATTATGAAAAAACTAATAAATAAAATATATAATACTATCATACCAATACTAATCTTTTTAATTATTACAATATTAATGTTATATATAAATATACCACCACTAATTACATTATTAACATCCACTTCCTTAGCGGCCATAACCTTATTATTAAATACAAGTATTCATAATAACCAATATAGTAATAAAAACATCAAAACCATTAGTGGAACAATCAAAGACACAAAAACATATACATATCAAGTAAATAAGATTATAAGAAGTAAAGATAAAGTAAAGAAAAGAATAAGAAAAAAATAAAAATATGTGCACTAGGCAAACAAAATACATGCCTCTTGCACTTTTTTCATTTTTTTGCTATAATTATAAAGGTCTTTTACTTGTAAAGAAAGGAGAAATAAAATTGAGTAAAATAAAAATGTTTTCATTAGGAGGACTAGATGAAAACGGAAAAAATATGTTTGTTATCGAAATAGATAAAAATATCTTTGTTTTTGAGGCAGGATTAAAATATGCCGATGAAATGACATTAGGTATCGATTATATAATACCAAATATAAGTTATTTAAAAGAAAATAAAAAAAGAATAAAAGGAATTTTTCTAACACACGCCCACGATGAGAATATCGGAGCATTATCAGACATTGTCCCTGAATTAGGGGATGTCTCAGTATATGGTTCAAAATATACAATAGATGTCGTAAGAAAAGAATTTGAAACATATCATATAAGTACAAATAATTTAAAAGAAATAAAAGCTTATATTCCTATAGATATCAAAGGAGTAAAAATATTTCCTGTATCCTTATCACATTCAGCTCCTGATAACTTTGGTTATGCTATATATACCAAGGATGGAGTAATATTTTATGCATCAGACTTCGTTATTGATCCAATAATGAAGGGCCCATACAAGACAGATATAGGAAAATTAGCCTATATAGGAAAACAAAATGTCTTATGTTTATTAACAGAATCATGCTATGCTGATAAAGAAGGATTCACATCTCCTAAGCATCGTATAAGTAATCTAATTAGAGAAACACTAAATACCAGCGAAGGAAGAATAATATTTAACGTAACAGATACACATTTATATCGTATTCAAGAATTATTTAGTAAAGTAGAAAATACAAATAGAAAAGTTGTAATCATGGGTAAAAGACTAAAAAGTATAATAGATACAGCTTTAGAAAATAAATACTTAACTATTGATAAAAAAATAATAGGAGACTTATCAAATATAAATGATAAAAATGTTGTAATATTAAATGCTAATGAGAAAGAAAAACCATACTATAACATTATGAAAATAGCTAATGGTTATGATAAATTCATAAAATTAAATGAAGAAGATACAGTGTTCTTAGCAACACCAATCTATGAAAATAGAGAAAAAACATATTACCATTTATTAGATGAATTATCTAAGACTGGAGCAGAAGTAGTAACATTATCCCCTAAAAAATATCTATCACATCATGCTTCATCAGAAGATTTAATGACAATGATAGATTTAATGAATCCAAAATACTATTTCCCAATAAGAGGAGAGTATAAGAATCAAGTTCAAAATGCTAATATTGCTTCTTTAGCGGGTATACCAAGTGAAAATATATTACTTAAAGAAAATGGCGATGTTGTAACTATCGAAAATGGTATTTTAAAAGATACCTTTGAGAAGGTACCGTCAGGATCTATTTTAATAGATGGAAACTCATCAGATGATATTGGCGAAGTAGTATTAAAAGATAGAGAAATGTTATCAGATAACGGTATAATGATAATATCCGTAACGTTAAATAAACAAACAAAAGAGATAATATCTGGACCAGAAGTATTAACAAGAGGTTTTGTCTATGTAAGAGATTCATATGAATTAATAAACGAAATAAAGAAAATATCTGAAGATATAATAATAAAGAATACCAAATCAGTAAAATATATCGAATACAACAAAGTAAAAAATATAATTAGAGATGAATTATCTAAATACCTAATAAAAGAAACAGGTAACAAACCAATGATAATAACAGTTATGCAAGAAATATAGAACAAAACTATATTTCTTTTTTTGTATAATAAATATAAATAAAGAAATAATAATAATGGTGATAACATGAAAAAAAGACTATTAGTAGTATTACTAATAATATTATTAACATTAGCATATACCATAGCAAGTACTTATGCCGTAATAATAAATGTCAAAAGTGAAAGTGGTGTTAATGAAATAATAAATAAAATAACCATTAAAGATCTTTTAACAGGGGATGATAATGAATATAACGAAACATATTATGATGTAAAAAATACCCTGGATATTACTGAAGAAGAAATGAATATATTAATAAACTCTAAAGAATTAGATAAGAAATTACAAATAGTATTAAATAAAATAGTTGATTACAAAATAAATAAAAATATAAATTCCAAATTAACAAGTGATGAAATATATAATATGATTAAAGAAGCCACTAATAATGATAATACTATTCCATACTATTTAAAGAAAAAAGTACTAGAAAATAGTAAAATATATTCTGATGATATAAATGATTTTCTATATGATTTAGAAGTATCAGTGAAGGAAGCTTAATATGTTATATATAATATTATTTATAATAATCATAACTATAATACTATATATAGTAACTAAAGATAAAAAATTAGTATTAAAATTAACTAGTGAGATAACTATATTATCTAGCATATTAACTATTATAATAAGTATAGTACTAAGTTATATGATAAAAAATAGTACTAGTACTATAAATTTATCTGTCATAGCAAATACTATTCAAAATAAATTTATATTTAATAGTTTAATATTAATGTCTTTAGGATTTATAGAATTATCCTTTGTAAAAATATTAAAGTAGCTTATAATAATAAGCTTTTTTTCGTCTCACACTTTGTTGCTCGCCGTTTTCTAATGCCTAAGGTCATTAGAAAAAGTTTAGAGCCTAAGGTCTCCAAACTGTAACATTATTAATTAAAGTACTATAAATACTATCCTTTTTATATAAAAATAAAAAAAACTATTTCAATTTCCACCTTTTTTTGTTATAATGTAGAAGAGGTATGATATGAAAAAAAAAATTATACTATTATTAATACTGATACTATGTGTAGGATGTACTAGAATAGACAATGTTAATGACTATAGTATTATTATAGATAAAATTATAAATAATAATTATAATAATCAAAATACAACATCCTTAGGATATACATATTATTTGCCTTTAGGAGTATCAAAGGTATACGATAAAGATTATAACCAAAAATTAAAAACAGAAGATACATTTATGTACTTATATGTTGATTCTGTGAGCTATTATTATCACAATACATTAAACTTAGATGATAATATGATTAATAATAGTTACTATTATCACAAAATAAATAAAGATGATAAAGTAGGATATGTAGTTATAACAGAAGATAAAGATTTATACTTTATAAAAGTAGTTTATAATTATGCTAAAATAGAATCTTATGTACCAAAGACAAAAATCGAGAATGTTCTTGCAAATAGTATGATTATATTAAATAGTATAAATTATAATGACAATCTAATAAAGAAAATTCTGGAAGATGAGCATGGTTCAAATATTGATAAAGAATATAAAATACAAAAACCGGATAATACCAAGAGTAAGTTTTCTGAGTATTTAAGTGAATATGTTCAAGAGGAAGAAAATAAGACACCAGATTTACCAGAATATTAAAAAGGAGAGACAGTATGAAATTTTTTGATAAAGTAAAAGACTTATTCTCTGATGAAGAAGAAGTAGTAGAAACAGAAGAAATAGAAGTAGAAGAAAAAGAAGAACATAAACTTCCTACTTTTATGCGTAATAAAATAGAAGAAGAACAAAAAAGAGAAGAAGCAAGAAAAGTAAGAGAAGAAAGAGAAGAACCAGTTCCTAAAACAAATGTTATAAGTGATAGAGAAATTGTAAAAACAAGAACTTCTAATAACTTTGCTTTTCCAATTGATATGGATGATTCTGATTTAGTTCCAGATTTAAGATATAGTAAACAAAATGTTCTACAAAAAGAAAGAGAAAGAGAAAAGCCAATAGCGGAGTTATATGCTAAAAAAGAAGAACCAAAACCAAAAAAATTTAGACCAACTCCAGTCATATCTCCTGTATATGGAGTATTAGATAAAAATTATACTAAAGATGAAGTAAAGGTTCAAGATGAAAATTCTTATGAAATACAAAGACCATCTAGAAAGGTTGACTTCGAAACAGTAAGAAATAAAGCTTTTGGTACATTAACTGATGATTTAAAAAATGTTATGTGTGAAAATTGTGAGCTATATCAAGAGGTAAAAATAACAAAAAATGCTGATAGAAAACCACAGATAGATAATAGTAATCTTTTAGCAAGTATGACTGAAGAAGGCCCAGCAGAGGACATATCATTAGGAGATGCTGAAGATAACTATTTTGACTTTGGCGTAAGTTATGAACCACCAAAAAAAGAAGAACCAAAAACAGTAGATATAACAGATGAAGTAAAAATAGTAGATCACAATGAAGAAGAATCTAAAGCCGAAAAAATAGAGGTAAAAGAAAAACCAGAAACAAGACAAACAATAAAAGCTAAAGAAAATAAACAGAAGTTAGAAGATAAAGATTTTCTTGAAGATACTAAAGAATTCGAAAGTTTAACTCACGATGAAGAAGATATAAACGAAATATTAAAAGGCACTGAAGACATTACACAAACCGATGATTCAAATGATATATTTAATCTAATAGATTCAATGTATGACGAAGAGGAGGATAAGAAATAATGACAGTGGAAATGGTTTTACCAACAATATTATATATTTTAGGTGCTATATTATTAGTAACATTAATAATATTAACTATAAAGCTTATCATTACAATGAATAAAATAGAGAAAGTTGTTGATAATATTAGTGGAAAAGTAAAAACACTAGATGGCCTATTTGAAATGGTTGGCCTAGTAACAGGAAAGTTTACAGCAATAACAGATAGAATAGTAGATGGTGTAGCTTTATTAATAGAAAAACTATTTAAAGGAAAGGAAGATAAAAATGAGTAAAAAAGGATTAGGAAAAATAGCATTAGGAGCAACAGTAGGAGCAGGATTAGCACTATTATTTGCCCCTAAAAAAGGATCAGATTTAAGAAGGGATATCAAGAAAAAAATTGACGATATCATCAAAGATGTTGATCAAATGAAAGTAGAAGATATCAAGAAAGAATTCAAAGATAAAGTAGAAGAAGTAACAAATGGTATCGAAGATTTAAATAAAGAAAAAGTACTAAAAGCTGCTAAGAAAAAAGGAAAAGAATTACAAGATAAAGCAGAAGATTTAGTAAAACTAGCTAAAGAAAAAGGTACTCCAGTGCTTGAGGGAATGGCTAACGATTTAAGAGAAAAAGTAATTTCAGCAGCACAAGAAGTAATAGATAAATTAGAAGAAAAATAATCACTAGTGATTATTTCTTTTAATAGAAAGGATTAACAATGAAAGTATTAATAACAGGGGCTTCTTCTGGAATGGGAAAAGATATGGCTAAGTATTTATCTAGTTTTGATTACAAACTAATATTAGTATCCAAAGATAAAAAAAATTTAGATAAAATATTTAAAGATGATAAAAATGTCATTGCTACCTATGGCTATAATCTAATTAAAGAAGAAGATTGTATAGAATTATATAATAAAGTAAAAGACGAAAATATTGATATATTAATAAATAATGCTGGCTTTGGTGATGCAGGTAAATTTACCGAAACAAGTTTAGATAAAGAAATGGATATGATAGATTTAAATATAAAAGCATATCATATACTAACAAAACTATTCTTAAAAGATTTTACCAAAAGAAATTATGGAAGAATCCTAAATGTAGCTTCAATGGCAGGATTAATGCCAGGACCATATATGGCAACATATTACGCTACTAAAAACTATATAGTAAGCTTATCATTGGCAATATATGAAGAATTAAGAAAAGATAATTCAAATGTCAAAATATCCATATTCTGTCCAGGACCCGTAGATACTAATTTCAATAATGTAGCAGATGTAAAGTTTAACATCTCATCATTAACAAGTGATTATGCAAGTAAAATAGCTATAGATGGTATGTTCAAAAATAAACTAATAATAGTTCCACCAAACATGAAACTAAATCGCTTCTTAATCAAAATAGTACCATCTAAAATAATATTAGATATAAATTCCCAAATACAAGAAAAAAGAAAATCAAAAGAAGAAAATTAACAAAATTATCTTCTTTTTCTTTCATATAAGTAACAATACTTTATTTTTAAAATAATTTATAGTATAATGGTTAAGAGGTGGAATATGAAAAAAATAGTTGTTTTAGGAGGAGGAACAGGTCTATCAGTACTACTAAGAGGCTTAAAACAATTTCCTTTAGATATAACTGCTATCGTATCTGTAGCAGATGACGGATCATCAAGTGGTAAATTACGTGAAGAATTTGATATATTTGCCGTAGGAGATATAAGAAATGTATTAGTTTCATTATCAGAAGTAGAACCATTAATAGAAGAATTATTACAATATAGATTCACTACTGATAGTAATTTAAATAACCATCCAGTAGGCAATCTCTTATTAGCGGCTCTATATAATATAACAGGTAATTTAACCGAATCATTAACATCATTATCAAAAATATTCAATATAAAAGGTAGAATATTACCATTTACTGAAGATAATCCAATATTAATAGCTCATACTAAAGATGGTAGTATAATAGAAGGAGAAAGCAAAATAACCAAAGCAGGACAAGAAATAGACTATATAGAATATAAAAGCAAAGTATCTCCAACCAAAGAAGTATTAAATGCCCTAAAAGAAGCAGATTTAATAATATTAGGTATAGGTAGTTTATATACAAGTATAATACCAAACTTGTTATCTGAAGAAGTAAAAGAAGCATTAAAAACCTCTAAAGCTAAAAAAATGTATGTATGCAATATAATGAGCGAACACGGAGAAACAGATAATTATAAAGTATCAGATTGCATAAACAAAATAAATTCCTATGTTGAAGATAATTTTATCGATACTGTATTAGTAAATAATGAAGTAGTACCAGATAATATAAAAGAAAGATACGTAAAGGAACAAGCAAGTCCTATTGAAACAGATTATGCAAAATTAAAAGACTTAAATGTTGAAATTCTAGAAGATAAACTATTAGAAATAGAAGAAGATAAAGTAAGACATAATCCATATCGTACTGCTTTAGCTATATTTAATTATATTGTAAAGGAGTTAGAATAATATGAGTTTTACAAGTACAGTAAAAGAAGAAGTATCAAGACTAGAAACAACAAGATTAGAAGATATATCAGAACTATCAGCTATCATGCGTATAGCTGCTACCATAACGCCAAATATAAGTATAACAATAGAAAGCAATGCAGTTGCCAGAAGAACATTTAAATTAATAAAAAATATATACGGTATAACACCAAAAATAACCATAAGAAATAAAAAACTAGGTAAAGGCTTTACATATATATTAAATATAACTGAAAAAAATAAAGAATTACTAGAGGATCTCTCAATAATAGATAATAACAAATATTTAAGTATACCAAAAGAATATATAATATCAGATGAAGATTCATTAAGAGCATATTTAAGAGGAATATTCCTAGTATCAGGCTCAGTAAACGATCCTAAAACATCAAGGTATCATTTAGAATTCATATTAGATACAAAAGAATATTCAGAGTACGTAAATAAACTATTAAATACCTATGATTTAAATAGTAAAATAATAAAAAGAGAAAAAAACTATACAGTATATATAAAAGAAGCTGAGAAAATATCCGACTTCTTAAGAATAATAAAAGCCTTCTCAGCAGTAATGTACTTCGAAGATATAAGAATATATCGTGATCATAAAAATATGACAAACAGACTAAATAATTGTGAACAAGCAAATATTGATAAAGTATTTATGACCGCTAATAAACAAATAAAAGATATAGAAAAACTATATGAATTAGATATGGTAGATTTATTGGATGATAAATTAAAACAAGTAATAGAATATCGTATGAAATATAAAGAGAGTTCTCTATCAGAATTAGCAGAAATAATATCCCTAGAAACAGGAAATGAAATAAGTAAGTCAGGACTAAATCATAGATTCAGAAAAATAAGACAAATAATTGAACAAATAGAAAAAAAATGACATTTTTTTCATTTTTTTATTAAAAACACTTGACATTTGTAAAAAAATGGTTTACACTTAAATTGTCTAATAGATAAACATACAAAGCAAAGCATAAAAAAATACCTATAATTTATCTTCAATAAAGATAACATTTGTAAGGGTATCAAATCTTGATGGTAGAAGTTTTACTGTTTAGAAATTTTATGCTTTGCGAGTATATTTGTTTGGGTATTGAGGTAGAGGCCTTAATTCTTATCTATCTATTGGATGTACATATATGTATGAGAGAGAAACTCAAAGATAAGAAGCTATTTTGAATTAACTGACATTAATTCCGAGTAGTTATTCAGAAACTTGGGAATGCATTACTTGTCAGAGAATGCATTCTTTTATTTTGTCTAAAAATATGCTATACTATATGAAAGAGGTGAAAACTTGAAAGAATTATTAAGTCCCGCTGGAAATATAGAATGTTTAAAAGCCGCTATAAATAATGGAGCAGATGCTTGCTATTTAGGAGGAAAATCATTTGGAGCTAGAGCATTTGCCGGAAACTTTACCAATGAAGAATTAAAAGAAGCGGTAGAATATGCTCATCTTTATGGAGTAAAAATATATATAACAGTAAATACAATAATATATAATAATGAAGTAGAAGAATTTATAGAATATATAAAATATCTATATCAAATCGGAGTAGATGCACTAATAATGCAAGATATAGGAATGATATCTTTAGTAAGACAAACATTTCCCAATTTTGAAATTCATGCTTCAACCCAATTACATAACCATAATAATGAAGGTATAAAAGCCTTAAAAGATTTAGGAGTAACAAGAATAGTATTAGATAGAGAAATGACTTTAGAACAAATAGAAAATATTAACGTCGATATCGAAAAAGAAGTATTTATTCATGGAGCCCTATGTAATTCCTATAGTGGTTGTTGTCTTTTTAGTAGTCTAAATGGTGGTAGAAGTGGAAATAGAGGAGAATGTACTCAGCCTTGCAGATTACCATATAAATTAATAAAGAATGGTAAATATATAAATAATGAAGATAAATATCTTTTAAGTACTAAAGAATTAAATACCATCCATAATTTCGATAAATTAATGAATTCAGATATAACATGTTTCAAAATAGAAGGTAGAATGAAGTCCCCTTCATATGTAGGATATATAACAAGAATATATAGAAAACTAATAGATAATTATCAAAAAAATAACAAAGAGATAATAACCAAGGAAGAAGAAAACAATTTAAAAATACTATTTAATAGAAGTTTTACAAATGGTTATTTATTCAGTGATAAAGTAATGAATATATCATCATCAAATCATCAAGGATTAGAAATAGGAAAAGTTATAGATATAACACCAAAGAAAATAAAAATAAAACTATCTGATAATCTATATCAAGAAGATGGTTTAAGATTCAAACAGTCAAATAAAGGTATGATTGCTAACTTTATTTATAACGAAAAAAATCTTCTTATAAATAAAGCCAGTAAAGGAGATATAATTTATCTAGATAACAAAATAAATCTAAAAGATAAAGACATATTAGTAAAAACATCAAGTCCATATCTAGATAAAGAAATACTATCTATTAGTGAAAAGAAAATAAAAATAGATATAAACATAGAAGAAAAAGACAATAACTTATCTATAACATTCCAAGATAAAGATAATAATAAAGTATCATCAGTACTACCAGTAGAAGTACCACTTACTAGAAATACTACTAAAGAAGAAATAAAAGAAAAAATATCAAAACTAGGAAATACACCATTTATTATAGATACCATAAATATAGATATAAAAAAGAACATATTTGTAAATATGAAAGAAATAAACAATATAAGAAGAGAATTAACAGGTAGGTTAGTAGAGGCAAGAACAAAAGTAAAAAGAAAGATAATAATAAATGATGTAAAACTAAATTATAACGAAGAAAAAAATTATAATTATGAAGTATCAGTATTAGTAAGAACAAAAGAGCAACTAGAAGCATCAATATCTCAAAATGTAGATAGAATATATACTCCTTCCATAGAGTTATATAACAAATACAAGGATAGCAATAAAGTGTATTTAAGATTACCAAGAGTAGTAAATAACTATAATTATGATGCTAAAAATATATTAGTTACCGAATTAGGAGGAGTACATAAATATAAAGATAGAAATATTATTTCAGATTATTATTTAAATGTTGTAAATAATTATAGTATAAAATATCTATTAGATAATAATGTCAAAAGAGTAACACTATCTCCTGAAATAAATTATAATCTTCTAGAAGACTATATAAAAGATAAAGTAGAAATAATAGTCTATGGTAAACCAGAATTAATGATAACAAAATCATGTCCTATAAAAGAAATGTCATCTTGTCCATGTACCAAAGAAGATATATATTATCTAGAAGATATTCATCAAAATAAATATAGAATATTACATGATAATTGTATAACTCATATTATGCACCACAAAAATCTTAATTATTTAGATAAAATAGACTATTATAAAAAAATAGGAATAAGATCATATCGTTTAGAATTGCTAGATGAAAATTATGATGAAGTAATTAAATTAATTAATAATATAAAGAATTATTAAAATGATTGACTAATCAGAAATAGAATAATATAATACATATATCAATTATTTGAGGGGGAACACCAAATGATAAAGAATATTGATATTTATAGTGAAATGAATAAAAACTATAAATTAGACAAAGAAAATAAAATAACAGGATATGCCACAATTGATAAACCATGGCAGAAATATTATAGTAAAGAAGCCATAACTGCTAGTATTCCAGAGTTAACCGCTTATCAATACATGGTAAGTCAAAACCAAGATAACTTAAAAACAAAAGCAATAAACTACTATGGAAAAAAAGTAAATTTCAAAGACCTCATTGAAAAAATAGACGAAACCGCAAGAAGATTATACAATCTTGGTATAATCGAAGGAGAGGTAGTAACAGTTATATCAGTTGCTAATCCCGAATTTGAAATATTATTTTACGCCTTAAATAAACTAGGAGCAATAATAAACCCAATAGACGTAAGAAGCGATTATAAACAAATAAAAAAATATCTTATGGAAGTAAAATCAAGTACAGTAGTAGTTATGGATAATTTCTTGCCTGAATTTGATAAATGTATGGAAGACGAAGATGTTAATGCCATAGTAGAAAATATCATCACATTAAGCCCATATAATTCATTATTATTTCCATTTAATATAATATCTTGCAAAAAGGCAAAAGAAGAAAACATAGAATTATATACCAAAATAGAGGAAATAAAACAAAAAGAAAAATATATATCATGGAATAATATGATGAATACACCAAAGTATCGTTATCCAACATATCCTAGATATAAAAAGAATACTATTGCTGCTTTAGTACATACTGGAGGAACAACTGGAGTACCTAAGACAGTAAAATTATCTAACGAAAACTTTAATGGTATGGCCATCCAATATAAATCATTAAATGCCAATTATAATAAAGGTGATACTTTCTTAAATGGTATAGTTCCATTTGTAGCATATGGTATTGTTGTTACTATTCACATGCCAATGTGTTTAGGTATGACTAATATAATTGCACCAATATTATCACCAAAAGAATTTACTGACTTTATGATTAAATATAAACCAAATAATGTTTTAGCGGTTCCAACATATTGGGAAGATTACAAAAATGATGAGCGAGTAAAGAAAAGCAACTTAAGTTTTTTAAAACACCCAGGTTCCGGTGGAGACAGTATGAATATAAAAACAGAAGAAGAACATAACAAATTCTTTAAAGAACATAATTCAAACGCTGTAATAGAATTAGGCTATGGTCTAACCGAAGTTGGATCAGCAGCAGTAGCTTGCGTTGGTAACATAAATAAATTAGGAAGCGTTGGAATACCATTAGTCAAAAACAACGTAGGCATATTTGAGCCAGGAACAGAAGATGAATTAAAATATTATGAAGAAGGTGAAATATATATAGAGTCACCTACAACAATGTTAGGATATCTAAATAATATTGAAGAAGAAAGAAAGGTATTAAAAGTACATAAAGATAATACTAAATGGATTCACACTGGCGACTTAGGATATATGGATGAAGATGGTTTCATTTATGTAACAGGGAGAATCAAAAGAATGATTATAAGTGGAGGCTTCAAAATATACCCATCAGAAATTGAAAAAGTAATATTCGAAAATAAAGCTGTAGAAAACTGCTGTATAATAGCCATAGATGATGATACCTATGGTAGTATTCCAGAAGCTCATGTAATTTTAAAAGAAGAATATAAACAATATGAGGAAGAAATAAAAAAGGCAATATATACAGAATGTACAAAAAAATTACCATCTTATGCTATACCAAAAAACTATATATTTGAAGATAGTTTCCCATTAACTTCAGTAGGTAAAATAGATTATAAAAAATTAGAAAAAGAATCAAACAAAAAAATAACAAAAGTATTATCAAAAAAGAAAGAAAAATAATCTTTCCTTTTTTAATAATTGATTATATAATGATATTATCATAGGAGGAAGAATATGATTACATATATTTTTAGTGGATTCAATCCAAAAGAACATTTTGGAAAAGAAGTTAGTACTTTTTTTAAAGAAGATATGAAAAACAGCAAAAGCATAGTATTCATACCAGGAAACTTTGATAGTCCAGATAAAGTAAAAAGATATGCTTTGACAGATATAGAATGGTTTAAAGAAATAGATATTACCTTGGAAGATATTAATATTTTAGATAACAATATGCAAGAAGATATTATGAAAAAAGAACTAACAAAAGCAGATATAATATTCATTATGGGAGGAGATACTCAAAAGCAAAATACATTCTTAGAAAAATATAACTTAAAAGAAACAATAAAAACATCCAAAGGTATAGTTATCGGTATCAGTGCAGGAGCTATTAATCTAGGAATAGATTCTCTTTGCTCAAAAGACTTAGATGATGGTGTTGAAAAAACAATACTATATAAAGGAATAGGTAGAATACCATATACAATAGAACCACATTTTGATATAAATAATCTAGAATTATTAAATAATGAATTATATCCAGTATCTAATACCATAAAAATATATGCACTTCCTAATGATGCTGGTATTAGAATAACTAATAATAATTATAAAATTATAAAAGGTAACTTTTATCTAATAGATAAAGAAGAAGTAAGCATGAATATAAAAAATAAATAAAAACTCTAGCATAATCATAAGAAAATTAAGGAAATTAATCTATTTATATTTACATCATAACTTTTGATATGTTATAATTAATTTATAATATAGTAGGTGAGCGTCATGGAAGAAAAAAATAAAATAATAATATCATATATAGAAAATAGATTACAAGAGCTAGATCGAATGGGTATGGATGTCCCAGAAAATAATGTTAATAAATTATATAGTGTTTTTCTAAATAGAGTAGAAGATATAAATATTATCAAAACAAAAATAGATACCGTGTTTAATAATAGTATAGAATCATATAATGCTTACCTAGATAAAATAGGATTTACTTATACTCAGTTATTAGATACATATAATAAAGTAGAAAAATTAAACAAAACAACCGCTAAAACATATTTATGCGGAGGATTAGTACCATATATATTACTAAATGAAGATTCAGGAAGAAAACACCTAAGCCTAGATTTACTATGCAATAAAAAAGATATAGCAATGATGCGAGAAGTATTCAGAAAAAAAGACTTATATGACCCAAAAAGAGATAGCTTAACTTATACCGTTAATAATATCGACTATGGCTTTCAAGTGGTTATTGATGGTGTAAAAGTGAATATATTTGCTTTTGAAGAAAAAGATAATAGCATTATAGAATATAATTTCGACTGTAAAAGAAGAATAGGAAGAATAAAAAATATCAATGTCAAACTAAGTGATTACATTGTACCATATGTATCTTCAGATAATAAAAAATATATGACTGAATCATTAGAATGCATTATAGGAGATAAATTATTATTAAATAGAGAAAGAGACAGAAAAGATATCGAGAAAATAAAAGAATGTAATGGTATAAGTGAAGATAAAATAAAAAGATTACCACTTCCAGTAGTAAAAGAAAATAGATTAATAGGGGATAATTTAGAATTTACCTCCACTATGCCTAGCATTAAATTAGATATTCCTAAAAAAAATGGTAGCAAAGGTTTTATCAACATAGCTACAATCATGTTATTAATAGGAATGATAGTTTGTTTTATACTTGGAACTAGATAGACTTGAAAAAGTCTATTTTTTGTTATAAAATATATCTTGTGATTTATATGAAAGAAGAATTAAATAGTTGTACATTATGTCCGAGAGAATGTAAAGTAAATAGAAATAATAAAGAATTAGGTTTTTGTAGGGCTTCTAATAAAATAAAAATAGGTGGTTACCACTTGCATATGTGGGAAGAACCAATACTATCATCAGATAAAGGTTCAGGTACCATTTTCTTTTCTTACTGTAACTTAGGTTGTATATATTGTCAAAATTATCAAATAAGCCATATATGTAAAGGCGAAGAAATAAGTATTGAACGTTTTAGTAATATTTGCTTAGAACTTCAAGAAATGGGAGCCAACAATATAAATTTAGTTACACCAACGCATTATATTCCCCTTATAAAAGAAGGACTAATATTAGCAAAAAAGCAAGGATTAACTATACCAATAGTATATAATACATCAGGTTATGAAAAAGTATCATCCCTAAAATCGTTAGAGGGACTTATAGATATATATTTACCAGATTTCAAATACTATGATAACAATCTAGGAAAATATTCCAATGTCTCAAACTATTACGATATAGCTACTAGAGCTATTGAAGAAATGTATAGACAAGTAGGAAAACCAAAATATAATAATGAATTATTAATAAAAGGATTAATAGTTAGACACCTAGTTTTACCAGGTCATATTGAAGATTCTAAAAAAATAATCAAATATTTATATACAAAGTACCATGACAACATAATACTAAGTATAATGAATCAATATACGCCAATCAAAGAATTAAAATATAAAGAATTAAATAGAAGAGTAACCGTGCAAGAATATAATGAACTAATAGATTATGCTTATGATTTAGGAGTGAGAAACTGTTTTACTCAAGAAGAAGAAAGTCAAAGCGACAGCTTTATACCAAATTTTAAAGGAGATTCTATCATATAAAAACGATTTTTCTTGACTTTTCAACCAAATTATGATATTATTTTAATACATTTTGCTTTGAATCTGGGGGGATTTGGAATGAAAAATAGTTTTGTTATAGAATATCTAAATGAAAATGAATTTAGAAAAAAAGAACGTGCTATAAAGAAATATAATATGTTAGCATATAAAAAATTAGTTTTTGATTTTTATCCATCATTTAGAGATGGTGAATTTAAAGGTGTAGTAGTATCAAAAAATACTAAAGATGGTATTACAAAATATGAGTTAAAGCTACCAACAGATAGAATGTTTGCTAAAGTACATGGAGACGTAAAACTATATTATACAGTATATGAAAATCAAAAATTAGTAATGTTAGATACATTAACTCCAGAAGAAATACTAAGCGAAGGACATCAAAAGGAATTATCAACTTATAAAGGCGTAATGGTATCAAAATCTCATGCCGAAAGAGATATGTTCAAAATAAATTTACTAAATATGTTAGATAAATAGAAACAATCAGTTTCTATTTTTTTCTTTTAAAAAAATAGTAAAAAATGTCTAAATATGGTATACTATACATAGGTGGTAAAAATGACAAAAAAAAGAAGAAAAAGGAAAATAAAAGTAGGGAGACTAATACTTCTTTTAAGTATCATCGTCATAGCGGTATTAGCAGTATTATTTCTATTAAAAGGCGTAAAAAAAGTAGTTATAGATAAGAAAACTATGTATTTAGCTTCAGATAAAAGTGAGGTAACTTTATATAACTATGACGAAAATAATAATTTTAAAGAAGATAAAAAACAAGCACGTGGAACAAAAGTTACTAGTTTCGATAAAACAATTGAAGAAAATAATACTAAGTATACTCAAATAGAGTATAACAACACCAATTATTATGTTAATAGTAGAAATCTAGTAAGTGACATCAAAGATAGTGTATTAGAAAAAACAAAATATGTAAGAACATCAGTAACAGTATATGAAAATGAAAAAGATTCAAAAATAAGTTCATTTATAAAAAAAGGAAATGAAATAAGTATAACAGGTTATGACATACTTAATGAAGATGGAACTGTTAATATGTATAAGATAAGTAAAGATGATATAACAGGATATGTATATAGTAAATATTTGGTGGATACCATGGAAGAAGCCACCGCTAATTATAATGAAAATTCAGTTTATGATACCCATAAAGATCGAAAATATCCAGGTAGAGAATTACATGGTGGAAAAGCTTCTACCTTAGATTATTACCCATATGAAAAGCCACAGTTTAAAGACAATCCACTTATGAAAAATGCTAAAGCTATGTATTTAAATGCTGCCACTATATCAAGTATTGATAGTTATCTAAAGATAGCAAAAGAAAATGGAGTCAATGCAATAGTAGTGGATATCAAGGATGGTGCCTTAGCATACTCTTCCGAAGTTGCCAAAGAAATGTCTCCAACAGCATATGCTACTGCTATGAATGATAATAGTGCTTATAAAAGTGCTATTGATAAAATAAAAGAAGCAGGTATATATGCCATTGGTAGAATAGTTGTCTTTAATGATGTCCATTACGGTAAAGACCATCCAGAAGATTGCATTTCATCAAAAGCTTCCAATAGATTATGGCCATCTGCTTATAGTAGGGGAGCATGGCAATATAATGTTGAATTAGCTAAAGAAGCTGTTCATGAAATGGGATTCAATGAAATTCAATTTGACTATGTAAGATTTCCAGAAGATGCTTATAACATGTCTGTTAGTGGTAACTCAGACTTCAAAAACAAGTATGATGAAGAAAAAGCAGAAGCCGTACAAAACTTTCTATTTTATGCCGCTGATCAGTTGCATAAAGAAGGAGTATACTTATCAGTAGACGTCTTCGGCGAATGTTCAGGAGAATACGTTACAGCATATGGTCAATATTGGCCTGCTATATCTAATATAGTAGATGCCATAAGTTCCATGCCATATACAGACCACTTTGGAAGAAGTGTAGATACTTGGAGTAATCCATATCAAACAATGAATAACTGGGCTAAAGGTGCAGCAGCAAGACAAAAAGAAATACCAACTCCAGCGGTAGCAAGAACATGGATAACAGCTTATGATACTCCATATTGGAAACCAACAGTAATATATAATGCCTCAAAAATAGAAGATCAAGTAAGAGCATTGTATGATAATGGTTTAGATGGAGGATTCATAACATGGAATTCATCTTCGAGTCTTGCAAAGTATGAACAAATAAAATCAGCATTTGCCAAAAATTACGAATAGGGTGATAAAATGAAAACAATAGAAGTAGAAAAAAATAAATATGAAATACTAAAAGATTATAAAAATGGTTTTGATCTAGATGATTTCATTAGTCATTATACGGACTTTTATGAAGATTATGACTATATAGTGGGAGATATAGCTTATAATAAGCTAAGATTAAAAGGTTTTTATGAGTCAAATAATAAAAAAGTAAAAGATATAAACAACTACAAAAACTTAGATAACTATCTAAAAGAATATTGTGCTGTAGATTGTAGATATTATATCTTAAAAAAAATTAAATAAATATCAAATTAGCCAGTTTATCTATCTGGCTTTTTTATTTATTTATAGTTAACTACTAATTAATTATATTCATATACAAAGTATAAAAGTACCTTTTAAATTAATACTATAATAAAAAAATAAAATTTTATGTTATCGTAGATAATGCTATAAGAAAGGGGGAGTATAATGTTAAATATAATTGATTTAGAAGATAAAAAAACAGATAATGAATATCAATTAAAAAAGAAAAAAATACTAAGAATAGTATTAAATTCAAAATACATCCAAAATAAGAACCTAATTTTTACCTTTTTATTAGGGGATACTTTAGATAATTATATAAAGAGTTTAGATGATAATAAAGTAAATATAAAGATAAATACAGTCATAAAAAAAGGATATTTTACAAGTGAGGAACAATTTCTTAGTATATTAGATAGTTTTATAACATATTTATCAAACATACTTAATAATATAACGCTATTAGAAAAAATATTTAGTATGTGTGTTAATAACGAACATGGTAAAGTACTATTATCTAAAAAATATATATTTGATAATGACAATATTAATTACTTTTATAACAAATTCAATTTAATGATTATAAATAACTTCTATAATAATTTATTAATATTAAAAAATGAATTAACATATGAGTTAGATACAATTGATATTGATTTAAATAAATTCAATATCAACAATTCAAAAGATGTAAAAAAAATAACCAGGATATTAGGGGATATTTGTTTCATCAATACTGATAGAGAATATATGTTATTGTCATTATTTAATAGTATTAATAAAATAAATAATAAAATATTATTAGATCATTTTGAAATACTAATATCAAACTACATTAAAAATATAAAGTTTTTAGTAGAATATCATAAACTAAAAGAAAGTATAATATAAAAAAACTAGTTATAAAATATAACTAGTAGTTTTTAAATATGGTGCCTCGTTGGAGATTCGAACTCCAGACCCTTTGATTAAAAGTCAAATGCTCTACCAACTGAGCTAACGAAGCAAAATAGAATGGTTGCCTCGGCAAGATTCGAACTTACGAATGCCACAGTCAAAGTGTGGTGCCTTACCGCTTGGCTACGAGGCAATAACCAAAAAGTGGTGGAGGGACATGGATTTGAACCATGGAACCCGAAGGAACAGATTTACAGTCTGCCGCGTTTGACCACTTCGCTATCCCTCCAAAAAAATGGTGCCGAAAACAGGAATTGAACCCGTAACCTACTGATTACAAGTCAGTTGCTCTACCAATTGAGCTATTTCGGCAAAAAAATGGTGGGCGATATAGGACTCGAACCTATGACCCCTTGCTTGTAAGGCAAGTGCTCTAACCAACTGAGCTAATCGCCCATATCATCTCTGGACACTCAATAATATACCATTTATTAGTATATTTTGTCAAGAGATTTAGTTAATATTTTTTTAATTTTTTACATCTTATCAGTTATTTCTTTAATTTTTTCATTTATCCACATATCAAGATTATCCTTAAGAGGTTTAAAGCCGCTCTTAGTTTCTGCCATTCTTTTAAGTCTTTGACCATCTTTTTTATAATCTATATCTTTAATGCTAAGTTTCAAATGATTATCATTATCATCAACATCAACAACTTCAGCATATATTTTATCTCCAACTTTTAAATAATCATTTACACTTTTTACATATCCATACGATATTTCCGAAATATGAATAAGTCCATCATAATTTTCTGATTGTGCGAAAGCACCATACTTTTGCACACCTGTAACGGTTACTTTGATAATATCATCCTTTTTTACTTTTTCCATACTATTTTCCTCACTGGTGATATTATACCACTTTTTTATTTTTTTTAGTACATATTTATTGTACTTTTAATAAAAAAAATATATAATAACTATAGGTGATGAGAAATGGAAGATGAAAAAATAGTAAAAAAAATAAATGAAGTATTAGATAAAATAAGACCATATTTAGAAAATGATGGTGGTTCAGTTAAATTTAACCGTTTTGAAAATGGCGTAGTTTATGTAACTTTAGTAGGGGCATGTCGTGGATGTCCACTTGCAGATTCAACTTTAGGGGACGGCATAGAAACCGCTCTTATCAATGAAATACCAGAAGTAATAAAAGTAATTAACGAGGATTAGTTCCTTGTTTTTTTATCCACTCTGGCACTGCTAAAGCATAATATCTACTTAAATATAAATAAATATCATATAAATACCTTTCATATTCCTTATTCTTACTTATAATTATATTAAGTTCCTTTTCATCTATCTTATTACTTATAATTTTATCATAAATATTAAAATAAAAACTAGGATAAAGTACTCTACCAAAAAGAATTTGTATTCCATAAAAAGAATAATAATTATATTTAAAATATTCATCAAGCTCGTTAAAAATGTTTTTGTTATTATTAAAAAAAGACCATTTAATATATTCAGCTACATCTCTAGCCTTATGATCTAATATAATATTCTCAGGATCATTCAAACCTTTTTCTAAAGTATTATGTGATAAAACCATTGTATCACTGATTTCTTTATGAATATTATTTTTAGTATTCACAATATATGAAATAGCATTTTCTGTAAGCCCAATATAATAATCAATTGATTCCCTAATCAAAGGGTATTTCTTAGTATTTTCACCAATCTGTTCCTCATAATAATCAATCATATTACTCCATAGCATTTCCCAATTATTTCTCTCTAAATTATGCATATTTAATAAATACATATTATTCATATTAGCCATATTAGCTATATTTACTAACGATAAAGAATATTCATCATTTTTTCTAATCAATATATAATTAACATTATTAATATTAGTAGTGGGTTCATTATATCGATTTAGTATAATATTATCCATCCTAATCATATTATTTAAAAACATATTAATATTATAAATATCATTACTTCTATCTAAAGAATTACTATAAGGTTTAAATATATAATAGTTACCACTTATATCAAAAAAATAATAATCTTTCTTATTATACAATTCATCTATTCTTATATTATAGTAGTATTCTATCATATTCTTCATATTATCCCTCACTATATATTATTAATAAAAATTAAGAAATATTTGCCAAAAACATAATTTTGTGCTAAAATACATGGAAACCGAAAAGGTATAAGAAGAAAGAGGAATTAATTATGAAAAGTTATATGCGTTCTATGTTACATGAAGCCATAAAAAATGGTAATGTAGATACTGTTAAAGCACTATATAATGGAAACCCAAATGATTATGAAATAAAATTTGAATATGCAAGATTACTAATAGATACAGGAGATGTAAATCAAGGTAAAAAAATGCTCCTTGAATTATTAGATACAAGAAATAGAAACTATGCTCTATTAGAACTAGGTAAATTAGCAGTTCAAGAAAAAAATATAAATATTGCTAAGAAATGCTTCAACGAAATAATTGCATATAGTTATAACGATAAAGATAGAAACTATGCTTTATTAGAATTAGGTATAATAGAGTCAAAATACGGAAATAAAAATAAAGCAAGAAAGAATTTCGTTGAAATATTACGTAATACTGATGATCGTAATGATAAAAATCATGCCTTACTAGAATTAGGAAGATTAGAGGCTGAGTCAGGCAATATTGAAGAAGCAAAAAAATGCTTTAATCGTCTAATAAGTATAAATAAAAATAGTAAAGATCAAACTGAAAAAAATACTTCATGGTATGCAGAAAGATTACTTGTTACGTTACTATTTAAGACAGGAGAATATCAGTCTTTAGCGGATCTTGTTAATAAAAGCAGTGTAAAAGTAAAAAGTTATATATTACTATATATTAGTAAATTAACTAATACATATTTTAATATTCCATATGAAGAAATAGAATATGGTTATACAATGAATCAAATATTAGATTATGACGAATATTCTGCTATAGAGCATGTTTTAGAAGGTCATGATTTAGACTCCGATGGAACAATATTTAATCCTAATATAGATATATATAAATTATTTAATGATATACAAAACAAATTAACTCCTAAAAATAAAGTTAATAAATTAATATTTAATGATATATATATAATTCATTATCCAAATATTGGTATTAATAATCAAGAATATTTAAGAGTGGTAACACTACCAAATACAAAAAATATTTTAACTATGTATCCCATAAATAACAAATATGATGTTATTGATGATGATTATATGGAAGAAATAGAACATACAAAAGTAAAAAAATTGACTATTAAGTAGTCAATTTTCTATTTATATCTATTATTAAATATCATTTTGTGATAAAATTATATAGAGGTAATATTATGAAAAAAACAATAAAAGATTTTGATTTAGAAAATAAAAGAGTAATTATTAGATGTGATTTAAATGTTCCAATGAAAGATGGAGTAATACTTGATGATACAAGAATTAAGGCCAGTGTTAGAACCATTAAGTATGCCATAAGTCATGAAGCTAAAGTCATACTACTGTCTCATCTTGGTAAAGTAAAAACTCTAGAAGATAAAAAAGATAATAGTTTATATCCAGTAGCTTTTGCCTTATCAAATTATCTAAAATGTGAAGTGAAATTTTCTTTTGATACTAAAGGTAAAGAACTTACCGAAATGGTTAACAATTTAAAAGCTGGTGAAGTATTACTAGTAGAAAATACCCGCTTTGAAGACATAGAAGGAAAAAAAGAATCAAACTGTAATCTTAACTTAGCAAAGTATTGGGCTAGTCTAGGAGATATATTTATTAATGATGCCTATGGTAGTTGTCACAGAAATCATGCTTCTGTGACCGGAATACCAAAATATTTACCAAGTGGTGTGGGATTTTTAGTAGAAAAAGAAATTAAAAAATTAGATAATATCTTAAATAGTAGTACTCATCCATTTATAGTTATTATGGGTGGCAAAAAAGTAGATGATAAAATAGTTTTGATAGAAAGATTATTAGAAAAATGTGATAAACTTCTAATAGGGGGAGCAATGTCTTTTACCTTCTTAAAAGCTAAAGGATACAATACTGGAAGCTCTATCGTAAGTGAGGATAAAGTAGAATTCGCTAAGAGAATGTTAGAAAAATATCCAAATAAAATAAACTTACCAAGTGACTTTGCAGTTTTAGAAGATGATAAAGTAATAATAAAAGATATTGAAGAATTTAATAACAAAGATATCGGTTACGACATTGGAAATAAAACACTAAGAAATTTTTATAAAGATCTTAGTGGTGCAAAAAGAGTAATAATAAATGGACCTATGGGAATGTTTGAAGATACTCGCTTCACAAATGGTACAAATAAATTACTAAAATATCTAGATAAAAATAAAATTAAAACTCTTGTAGGGGGAGGAGATACTGCTTCATCAGTTAATAAATTAGGATATCAAGATAGCTTCTATCATGTATCTACTGGTGGGGGAGCTACTCTTAAATATATGGAAGATGGCCTTTTAGTGGGTGTTGAAGCCATTGATGATGTTAACGAAGAGTAAATAATGTAATATTTTATATGAATAACATTAAATTTAATACTAAGATAAATTAATAAAATAATAATTAAGATATAATTATTTATGTTCCTATAAATAGTTATATTAAGAATAGGAGAGAGAAATGAAAAAATTAATTATACTTAATCACAAGATGAGTCTTTTATATGATGACTTATATAACTATATAGATAGGACTAATAATATTGAGACAGATAACGATATTATTATTTGTCCCTCTAATATTTACCTAGAGGCCTTTATTAATAATTCAGTATGGCCTATTGGTGCACAAAATATGCATTATAGTCTTGATGAAAAACATACAGGAGAAATATCTACCGATCAATTAAAATCATTAGATATTTTATATTCTTTGATAGGACATTACGAAAGAGTAAGAGAGTTTAATGAAAATAAAAATATCATCAATGAAAAATTAATAGCGGCTCTAGATGCCAATATTATTCCTATTTTATGTTTTGGTGAAGATATTGATGAAGATTATAAAGAGGTAATACCAAACTTACTTAATTCTTACTTAAAAAATATTATGAATATTGATTTTATAATATTTGCCTATGAACCAATTTATGCAATTGGAACTGGAACACTACCACGAATCGATAAAATAAAAGAAGTAATAAGTTTTACATCTAAGTATTTACAAGACAAATATAATAAAAAACCAACAATAGTATATGGTGGTTCCGTTGATAGTAGTAATATCAAAGAAATATTAAATATAGATAATGTTGATGGAGTGCTTATAGGTAGTATGTCATCTAACGTAAAAGAAGTAGAAAGAATGATTAATAATATAGAATAGAGAAGTATTAAATATTTCTCTATTTTTAGTTCTTATGTGACATCATTCGACACGTTTTGATTATTAGAAGTAATATAATAAAAAAGTAAGAAAGAAGGAAGAGAAATATGGAAAAGATTAAAGTTTTAATGATTGATGATAATGTTAATTTAGTAGAAATGGTTAATGATTACTTTGAAGATAATCCAAGAATTGATATTGTCGGTAGTGCTTATAATGGGGATGAAGGATTAAAAATAATCAAAGAAGGAAAATTAGAATATGATCTTATAGTACTTGATTTAATAATGCCTAAAAAAGATGGAATAGCGGTTCTTAGAGATTTAAAAGAAAACAATATAAATAGAAATATAATCGTAGCAACTTCATATAATGCTCCTGATACTATTAGAAAAGTAAGTGAATATGGTGTTACATATTATATTCTAAAACCATTTGATTTACCAGATTTAGAAGATAAAATATTAGATACATTCACTACTAGTAGTAAGAAAAGCATAAATATATTAAGTAATAACTTACAAATATCTATTAGCAAAATGCTTCATGAACTAGGTATGCCATCACATATAAAAGGATATCAATATATTAGAGAGGCTATATCTATGGTATATGATAATCCTGATATAGTAGGAGGAATAACTAAAGAATTATATCCTGAACTAGCCACAAAATTTGACACAACTGTATCACGAGTAGAAAGAGCTATAAGACATGCCATAGAAGTATCTTGGAATAGAGGTGATTGGGACCTTATGGAAGAAATATTTGGCCACAGCGTCGATATAGATAAAGCTAAGCCAACCAATTCAGAATTTATCGTCACAGTAGCGGACAAATTAAGATTAGAGTATGTAAAACAATATGCATAAGATACCACTGGTATCTTTTATTTTCAAAAAAAATAAAAATACTATTCTTTTTAGAAAACTTATGGTATATTATATTTAGTAGGAGGCTTATATGAATGATATAGAAAAACAAATAGAAGATAGTTTTAAAGATGACAGTTTAAAAAAGGAGGATGATAATATTAATAATCGAATAAATCATAGGGGAAATAAAGATAAGAATAAAAAAATAATATATATTTTATTATTTTTAGCCATAATTATTATAATTTCTCTTATTGTCTATTTAATGATAAATAAAAGAAACAATCCCGTAGAGGATAATAAGCCTATTGAAAATAAAGAAGAAAAAGATAAAGAAAACCAAAAAGAAGAAAATATAGGCTATGTATCATGTGATGATAATACATCACTTCTTAATGTTAGAAACTCTACTACTGGGGATATTATTGATGGACTTTCATGCTATCAAAAAATAACTATTGAAGAAGAACTAGATAAAACAGACAACTGTGATAAATGGTATAAAGTAACTTATAAAAAGCATGATAATAATTATACTGGGTATGTATGCTCTACATATATAAATAAAATAAATGTTGATGAAAGTACTTATAAGAAAGTAACAGAACTAATTAGTAAAGCTAATGACTACTATGATAAAACTAGACTTATGCCTTATTGTGGTAAAACTACTGAAGAAAAGAAAATAAAATTTACTGAAGGCAATGGTACTTTTGAAGGAGAATATTGGAAATCAGAATTTAAAAGTTTAGAAGAATTAAAAAATTATTTACTTGATTTTATGGATAATAGTCTTATTGATACAAACTTAAAATTATCAGATTATAATAATCCTAAAATGTATGATAATTATTATGAAATAGATGGAAACCTTTATTGTAGAGGTTATTCTGGTAAAGGCTATAGAACATTATATACAGGTAATTATAATTTAGAAATAGCCAATATAACTGATAGTAGGATAGATGTTAATATAGCATATGAATATATTACCGAAAAGACAGATCAAAAAGAGAATAATAAATGTACTACTGATAATCTATCATCATGTAAAAATTCTGACTTTGAATACAAATTAGGAAAAATAGTTATTAATAAAAAAGAAGATAAATATATTATCAATAAAATGGATTTTCATGAATAAAAATAATTATAAATAAAATGTAAAAAATATGTCAAAAACTCTTGATATATTTTTTATTTATGATATTATATTTAATCAAGAAAAGGAAGTGATGTATCTTTATTTAATCTCATATAAATAAGGATGCATTTTTATTATACATGGAGGTATTTGGTATGGTTGAGACAAATTTACCTATATTATATTTACGCGAAATGGTCTTATTACCTTACAATGAAATAAGATTAGAATTTACTAATGATGAAGATAAAAAAGTTCTTTCTTTAGCAGAAAAACAACATGATAGTCATCTATTATTAGTAAATCTTTTAGACCCTCTTGAAGAAGAACCAGATATAAATGAACTCCCTGAAATTGGTATCTTAAGTAAAATAAAATCTAAGATAGATCTTCCTAATGGAATAACTAGAGTAGTATTAATAGGTATTGATAGAGTATCAATATCCAGTTATGCTAAGATAGGAAATACATTGTCAGCCTTTGTAGTACCTACTAAAGAATATGATTATAATGAAATAGAAGCAAGTGCTTTAAAAAGAATATTATATAGAAAATTAGATGAATATATAGATGTATCCCCATATATGTCTAATACCGTTTTAGGACGTATAAATGATGTAAAAAACATAAGTAAATTATCTGATATCATCGTAGCGGAATTACCGTTAGAATACACTGATATGCTTAAATATATTAGTATTACTAATCCAATGCTTAGAATAAGAAATATAATAGAAGATTTATCCAAAGAAATAGAGACTGTAAGACTAGAAAATCAAATCGAAGATAATTTAAAAATACGTATGGAAGAAGAACAAAAAGAGTATATGCTCAAAGAAAAAATAAGACTAATAAAAGAAGAATTAGGAGAAGTTGATTTAAAAGAAGAAGATATAAATAAAATAAGAGCTAAAATGAATACCATGTCTCTTCCTGATAATATAATAAAAAGATTAAATGAAGAAATAGAAAGATATTCCTTAACAAGTCCATCATCCCCTGAAGTAACAACAATTAGAACATATATAGATTGGCTTCTATCTCTTCCATGGAATAAAGAATCAAAAGACAATACTGATATCAAAAAAATAGTAGAAGTACTAGATGCTACTCACTTTGGATTAGATTCTGTAAAAAAAAGAATAGTAGAGTATATAGCAGTAAAGAAAAAAACCAATACTTCTAATAGTCCAATTCTTTGTTTAGTAGGTCCTCCAGGAGTAGGTAAAACATCTCTTGCTAGTTCTATAGCTAAAGCTCTAAATAAAGACTTTGTCAAAGTATCATTAGGAGGTATAAATGACGAAGCAGAAATATTAGGTCATAGAAGGACATATATAGGAGCTTCTCCAGGTAAAATAATACAACAAATGAAAAAATCCAAATCAAATAATCCATTATTTCTAATAGATGAAGTAGATAAACTTACTAAAGATTATAAAGGAGATCCAGCTTCTGCTTTATTAGAAATATTAGATAAAGAACAAAATTCAAAATTTTGTGATAACTATATTGAAGAAGAATTTGATTTATCTAAAGTATTATTCATTTTAACAGCAAATAACATTAGTGCTATACCAGCACCATTATTAGATAGATTAGAAATAATAGAATTATCAAGTTATACCATATATGAAAAAATAAATATAGCTAAATATCATTTAATTCCTAATCTTCTAGAAGATTATAAAGTAAAAAATATTAAGTTTACTGATAATGCTATTGAAAAAATAATAACTTCTTATACTAAAGAAGCAGGTGCTCGTGATTTATATAGACAAATAGATGCTGTAATTAGAAAAGTAATAATAGCTAAAGAAAAGAGTACTAAAGTTATTGTTGATACAGGAGATATAGAAGCATACTTAGGACCATATAAATATAATAATTCTATGAATGATGAAAATAATAAGACTGGTATAGTAAATGGTCTTGCTTATACACCTTATGGAGGTACAATTCTTAAAGTTACCTGTACTTTATATCCAGGTAAAGGAAATATTACTTTAACTGGTGCTTTAGGAGATGTAATTAAAGAAAGCATATATATAGCTCTTAGTTATATAAAAGCAAATAGTGTTATGTTTAAAATAGATTATAAAATATTTGAAGAAGTAGATTTTCATTTTCATTTAGAAGAAGGTGGCATACCAAAAGATGGCCCTTCTGCAGGTATTACTATAGTTACATCAATATTAAGCCTACTAAAAAATAAGATAATTAGTAATAAAGTATCAATGACTGGAGAAATAACTCTTCGTGGTAAAGTACTTCCCGTAGGGGGCTTAAAAGAAAAATTGATATCTGCTGTTACTAATGGTATAGATACAGTATATTTACCACTTGAATCATCTAAAGAATTATCTTCTCTTCCTAGTGAGGTAAAAGATAGATTAAATATTATTTTAGTAGAGGACTATGAAGATATATATAAAAGTTTATTTAAATAGCATCCTCTTAAGCCTAAGGTCTTAAGAGGCATAGCATAGCCGAAAGTCTATGCTATGAAATATATTTATTTTAAGAAAAATATAGAACCATAACAGTTCTATATTTTATTTATTCTATAAAAGTTAATAGAGGGTCTATTAAACAATCTTAAATTAACTCTAGATTCTCCTATACCGCTAGATACATACATAGGAGTATCATCAACCATGTAATAATTATCATAATATTTTTTACTACCATAAGGTAAGAAGAAATTCTTGATAAAAGGTATATTAACCTGACCATTATGTGAATGACCTGCTAATACTAAATTAACATTATATTTACTAGTAATAGTATCAATATAATCAGGTTCATGTACTAAAATTATCTTATAATTAATATCATCATTATCATTAAAGTAATCCATAACTTTATCAATATCAGCTTTATCATAACTATAAGTATCAAGTCCACCTATAAATAATTTATCATTATCTTTACCATATATAATATCATAACTATTTTGTAGTAATATAAAATCACTTTGTTTATATATATCTTCAATAATACCTTCCTTTTTTACATAATCATGATTACCAATAATAGCATATTTACCATACTTACTATTAATACTACTAAGAAGAGTAATTAAATCATTTTCTTCACTATCTGTAGGATTAAAATCCTTATCAATTAAATCACCAGTAAAAATAACAATATCAGGATTAATCAAATTAATTTCATTGACAATTTTTTTAACCATGTCTTTATTCACTACTCTTAAATAATGAAGATCACTAAATTGAACTATTTTAAGACCATCAAAAGAATTATCAATATCACTAGTATCTATCTTATATTCCTTAGTAATAAGTCCGCTAGTACCTTCATATCTACCATAGATAAGAATAAGTAATATCACTAATAATAGAATAAAAAGAAATCTTATAAATTTCTTCATATAAGAGATGCTCCTAAAAGATATACAATGATTGAAAGCAAGTTATGCATCATATGCATAGATATTGAAGAAAATATATTATTAGTTTTATAGTACAACAAGGCAAATGCTATTCCTAAAGAACAATATGGAATTAAATACACTAAGTCAAGAGGTGAACTAACATAACTAATTACATGTAATCCTCCAAAGATAATTCCACTTAATAATACATAAGCCCATTTATTATTAATTGCATCACGAATACTTTTTCTAAAAGTTAATTCCTCATTAATAGGAGCAAATAAAACAGTACTAATAGCCATTAATATAGGAGCGGTTTTAATATAATTTCTAACAGTTTCTTCATTGCCGGCAATAGTTTTTCCAAGTATCACAGTAATAAATAAATTACTTACAACCATAATTGCAAATCCAGCGGCCCAATATCTAAAAGCAAGTTCTAAATTACCATTAATATCTTTTTTAAACTCCTTAAAGTCATTTACTAAAGTCTTTCTATATATAGCAAAATATATAACCGTTAATATTAGTTCTGATGTTGTAAGATAAACTACATACATCTTATCACTAATATTATTAGGATTAATATTTAATATAGAGAAGAAAATAGTTGAAAACAATATTAATAGAAGCATCATAGCAATACTTTTAAATATCATTAATATTTTGTTTAATATTTTATTTTTCATTTTATCACATCCTCTTATATTATACCAATAAATTATAAATTAATCTATAATAAAGATTTAAAAGATGTAAAATAAATGTAAGTACTAGTAAAATTATTTATAAAATGATATAATTAATTTACAAAGAAATATATTGTGGAGGTGATATATGTGTTAGATATTGACTTTAATCAAATAGTCAATATGATTGAAAATAGAAGAAGTAAAGCATATAAAAAAGTTAATGAAGAAATGGTTTTATTATATTTAGACATTGGAAAGTTTTTGTACGATTTGAAATCAAATAGTGGTTATGGTGATAAAATTGTTGCAAAAGCCGCTGAATTTATGAAAAGTAACTATCCACAACTGAGAGGCTTTACAAAACGAAATCTCGAGCGGATGATACAATTTTATAGTACATATAAAGAAGACGAGATTGCGACACCACTGGTGACGCAATTATCATGGACTAATAATTTGCTTATTTTAAGTGGTGCAAAGACTAAAGAAGAAAGATATTTTTATTTAAAACTAGCTATTAAAAATAATTATTCAAAAAGAGAATTGGATCGTCAAATAACATCATCCTATTATGAAAGATTTATATTGTCTGAAGGTAAGCAATTACCAACGATTAAGAAAACAGTTGATGAAGACGATTATCCAAATACTAGATTGTTAGATACATATAGTTTAGAGTTTTTAGACTTACCGAATGAATATAATGAAATGGATTTAAAAAAATCTATAATTAGAAATTTAAAAGATTTTATTCTAGAAATAGGAAATGATTTTACTTATATCGGGGATGAATATAAAGTGCAAATCGGCAATCATGATTTCTTTATTGATTTATTATTTTATAATCGTGAATTATCATGCTTAGTAGCATTTGAATTAAAACTAGGAGAATTTAAGGCAGAGTATTTAGGAAAAATGAATTTATATTTAGAAGCGTTAGACAGAAATGTAAAAAAAGATTATGAAAATCCTAGTGTTGGCATTATTTTGTGTAGTTCAAAAGACAAAGAAGTAGTTGAATATTCACTCAGTAAAAATATGTCACAAACTATGATTTCTGAGTATAGATTAAAATTAATAGACAAGAAAATATTGGAGATGAAATTAAAAGAAATGAAATCACTTCTTGAAGAAGTTGATAAGCAATTGGAGGTATAAAAGTGGAAGAAAGAAATAAACAAAGAAAAGATTATTTAACTTGGGATGAATTTTTTATCGGAGTAGCTCAATTAGCGGCTAAAAGAAGTAAAGATCCCAATACTCAAGTAGGAGCATGTATTGTTAGTAATGATAACAGAATATTATCAGTGGGATATAATGGAACCCCTAATGGCTATGACGATAAATATTTTCCTTGGGATCGTGAAGGCGATGAGTTAGAAACAAAATATTTATATGTGGTTCATGCTGAGAGAAATGCAATTTTAAATTATCGTGGAAGCAATAAAGATTTAGAAGGTGCTAAAATATATGTTGATTTATTTCCATGTAATGAATGTGCTAAAGAAATAATTCAAAGTGGTATTAAAGAAGTTTATTATTTAGAAGATAAGTATGCTAATACCAATGGTGTTATAGCATCAAAAAGATTATTTGATGCCTGTGGTGTTAAATATAAATGTTTAAAAAAGAAAAAAGATGTCTAAGTTCGACATCTTTTTTAATTTTTATCTCATATAATTAAGATGAGGTGAAAAATGAAAAAAGCATATTTAGGAATAGATATAGGTAGTATTTCTACTAAAGGAGTAGTAATAGATGAAGATAATAATATTATTGCTAGTAGTTATTTATATACAGAGGGAAATCCAATAGTAGCTAGTAAAAAAGTAGTTAAAGAATTAAAAAATAAAACAGATACAAGTATATACAAAGTAGTAGGAGTAGGAACAACAGGGTCTGCTAGAAAATTAATAGGAACTTTATTAGGGGCTAATACTATTAAAAACGAAATAACAGCTCATGCAATTGGAACAACTAGTATTTATAAAGATGTTCATACTATTTTTGAAATAGGAGGACAAGATTCTAAGATAATACTATTAGATAATGGTATTGTTAGTGACTATGCTATGAATACACTTTGTGCAGCAGGTACAGGTTCATTTCTTTCTAGTCAGGCAAAAAGGCTAGGTATTCCTATAGAGGAGTTTGGAAAAATTGCTTTAACTAGTAAAAATCCTACTAAAATAGCGGCACGTTGTACTGTTTTTGCTGAATCAGATCTAGTACATAAATCACAAATAGGTCATAAAAAAGAAGATATTATCGCGGGACTATGCTATGCTATTGTGAATAATTATTTAAATAATGTTGGTAAAGGTAAGAAGATAAAACCCCCAATAGTATTTCAAGGAGGAGTATCTAAAAATATTGGAGTTGTTAAAGCCTTTGAAGATATAACAAAATGTGATGTTACAGTAGATGAAAATTCTCATTTAATGGGAGCTTTAGGAGTAGCTATATTATCTAAAAAAGGCAAGGAGTCAGAGTTTTCTTTTGATATAGAAGATATTGTATATGAAACTAAAGGTATTGAATGTCGTGGATGCTCTAATAATTGTGAAATAATAAAAGTTATCAAAGACAAACAAGTAATAGATGCTTGGGGAAATAGATGTCCTAAAGGAGAATTAGTTCACAAATAGGTATAAATATCATATATTATCATGGAGGTAATAATATGTATGATATTTATCAAATTAAATTAAATGATACTATTGAGTCTTTAGCAAATAGATATGGTACTACTATAGAAGAATTAAGAAGATTAAATCCTAATAGTAGTTTTGGTGTAGGAAGTAATATAATAGTTCCTACTACTAAAGAATATTTTGAAGTTTATACTATTGAAAAAGGGGATAATTTATATAATATAGCTAGAAAATATAATACTGATTATAATCTATTAGCATTATTAAATGGTCTTAATGTTAATGATTATATTTATCCTAATAATACTATTTTAGTACCTAAAAAAGATGTAAAATATTATTTTACTAAGAAAGATGATACTATAGCTTCTGTAAATAAATTATTAAATGCTAATATAAATAAATTGTTAAGAGAAAATAATAATATATATTTATCCGAGGGACAACTAATAGTTTATAAAGACTAAGTGTCTTTTTCTTTTTATCCTCTTAAGCCTGTAGTCTTAAGAGGTAAATTAAAGCCAAAATTCTTTGTCTTTAATTTAAATATTTATACTTGATAAATATATTTGTTTATTGTATAATTTAATTATAATAGAGGAGATAAAATATGATACTAAGAAGACCTTATGCTTTTTTGATTAAGCATTTTAGATTTATTCATTTAATATTATTTAGTCTTATGGTATATATAACAGTAATGGCTAATAATATTCTTAAATTTTTTACCGAATATATAGCTAATAATGGTAATATAGAGGTAATAGCGGCTAATTATATTAATTCATTTATAATCATAAGTATCATTCTTATTATAATATTATCTATAGTAGTATACTTACTTATGCGTTTTAAGAAGAAACCAAGGCTATTATATATTCTTATTATTCTAGTATCAATAATATCAGCTATATTATTTGTATATTTATATAGTAATATTAAAGTATTAGAAACTAGTGCTATGTCAGCTAGAAATATTAGATTATTACGTGATATTAGTAGATTTAATTATTGGGGATTATTCATTTTATGCATTCCTTTACTTATAAGAGGACTTGGCTTTGATATAAAGAAATTTAACTTTTCTAAAGACCTAAAAGACTTAAAACTAGATACAAAAGATAATGAAGAAGTAGAAGTAAATATTGATCTATCAAGTGATGGTATTAAAAGAGGAGGCCATAAACTAAGGAGGGAATTAAAATACTATTATATTGAAAATAAATTTATGCTTAATATAATATTTGGAATTATTCTTCTTATTCTTATTATCATATTCCCTTTCAACAAATATGTTATCAATAAAACATTAACCGAAGGTAATACACTAAGTACTAAAAATTTTAATATAAAAGTAAATGATAGTTATATAAGCGAAAGAAAACAAACTAGTAAAAATAATAGTTATTTAATTATTGATATATCCTTAAAAGGAAAAAATAATAATTACAAATTAAATCTTGATAATTTCATACTTGAAGGAAAAAACAACGAATATATTCCTAGTTTAAAATACTATTATTATTTTACTGACTTAGGTAATGGTTATTATAATAATATATTAAATACCAAAGACTATGAAGAATATATACTTATATACAATATTGATAATATAGATAAAGATTCTAACTTTAGATTACGTTATTTAGAAAATAATAGATATATAAAATTAAAACCAGAAATAATCAAATAAATATTGCTTAAATATATATTTATGTTATATCAAATTAGATTGGAGTTGATAATATGGAAGCATGTACTAATCCAGATTTTCTTAGAGTTATATATTTTGTAAAATTACTCATTAAAGTCATAATGACTATTTTACCAATTTGGCTAATCATAATAGGTACTATCGACTTTGCTAAATCTGCTACTACTAGTAATGAAAAAGATAGTAAAACCAATGTTAGAATATTTATCAAAAGAATTATATCTGCTATGATGGTTTATGCTGTTTATTGGATAGTTACCATACTAATGGATGTTTTGGGGGATTTATCAGGACCAACAAACTTTACTGAATGTTGGAAAAACGCTAATAAAGAAACCATCGATCGCTTAAGTAATAATAGTTAAGTACATAATTATGTACTTTTTTTCTTGCCTTTATTTAAATAATAATTGACTTATAAAACGTAAAATGATATACTTGATATAGTAGGAAAGTAGGAACTTTATGAAGAAGAAAAAAGGGAAAAACAGTAGTAATAAACGAATAATTTTAGTGGGTACTATGATGATATGTATTATCATATCTATGAGTACTTATTGGATATTTGCTTATAAAAATAAATATGGATATTTACATATAAATGATAAGATTATTAGCTATAAAGTTAGTGATTATGCTTATGTAGATGGGAATATTATCTATTTAAAAAATATTGATAATAAAATTGCTAATGACTTCAAAGATAAGCAATTAGATATTATAAAAAATAATGATATTATTGATATTAGAATGGATAGTGGTATTTATAATAATATTCTATCTATTGTAATAAGTTATGTTATAGCGGCAGATTTAGCTAATTATGAAGAAGTTCTTACCATTAATGTTAACCTAAAAACTGATACAATTGTAACAAATGAAGAATTATTAAATATGGCTAACACTAGTTATAAAGAAATAGCAACAAGTATTTATAATGAATATATTGCTCTTCCTACAGATTTTAAATATAAAGTTACAGATTCTATCACAGATGAAGAGATGACAGTAGCAGAATTCAATAATAATAGTGAAAAATATATTATTAGAATTAGAGAAAAACTACCTGATATTATGAAATTATATATCAAAGATAATAAAATATATTATGTAGTTAGAATGAATGAAATTAATAAAGTATGCTATTATACACATACTGATATTAATATGAATAATATAACTAAAGAAATAGCAGAGTTATAAAAGGAGGAAGTTATTTATGGAAAGTATTTTATCTGCAACAGCAATTGCAATAGGAGTTATGGTTGGACTTGCTTTTTTAGGATTAGGTTTAGGAATAGGATTGCTTGGAGGAAGAGTCGCAGAGGCTGTTGGAAGAAACCCTGAAACAAAAAATGACGTAGTTCATTCAATTATGACAATATTAATAATATTTGCAATTTTCTTATTGTTCTTATTTGCCTTTTGCTTCTTATTACTTTTCTTTAATCCATTAGTGGGATAATATGGAAACATTTATTATCTCTTTTGTCGTTATTATCCTACTTGTTTTAGCTATGAGTTTAATACTTAAAAACACAGTTAAAACAATAGATGATAAATCAAAATCATATTTTGTAGATAAATTAAAACAATATGATTATCTAATAGATGAAAAAGAAAAAAAATTATCCGAATTAGAAGAAGAATTAGAAAAAAGGAAAAATGGGTTAGAAGAAAATAAAACTAGAGAAGGTAAGCCTACATATGATTTTGATAATAGTATTATTGATTTACTTACCGAAACTAATTATCTTGATAAAAATATTTTTGCTATTAATAAGAAAATAGAAGAAAAATTTATTATTAATTATGAAGATTTAATTAAAGACTTTTTAGCTAATATTAAGAGTGATAATAAGTATGATTTTTGTATTAATCTAAGAAATAAATTTACACCACAAGAAATATATAAAATAGAAATAATGTTACCTGATGAAAGAGAAGAATATTTAAATAAGCTTCTTACTAAAGAAGAACATAAAGTATATGAAATATTCTTATCTAGTAATAATTTCAATATGGAAGATTTTATTGATTACCTAAATAGATTAATAGAACTAAATGATCCAACAATCACCGTATTAGTACCTAATAAGAATATTAATTATGATTATATAGATAAAAGAATAAAAACTAAAGTATCAGATAGTATTTATAAAGGTATTAAAATATTATATCGTAATAAAATATATGATTTTAGTTTGAATGAAGGGAATGCGTAATATGGAACTTAATAAAGTTGATAAAAAAGTAGAAGAGATTAAAAGTAATAATAACATTTTTTCTGTTGGCAAAGTAATTAAAGTTAATCCTTACACAGTAATAGTATCTGGACTTAACGATATTACTTATTATGAAGAAGTTAATATTGCAGATAAAGCAAAAGGATTTGTTTTTGCTGTAGGAAAAAATAATATTACAATATCTTTAGTAGAAGTTAATGATAAAATTAATCCTGGAGACGAAGTATATTCATTAAAAAAACAATTTAAATGTCTATTTAGCATGGATTCTATGGGAAAAGTAATAGATATCTTTGGTAATGATTTAATAGCAGGTAAAAGATTTGATAATTTAGTAGAAGTTCCAATAGAAAATGATCCTATTCCTATAATGGATAGGGGATTAGTAGAAAGAGAATTTTTAACTGGTATTACAGGTATAGATATGTTATATCCAATAGGAAGAGGACAGAGACAACTTATAATAGGTGATAAAAAAACCGGTAAAACACAAATTGCACTTGATGCTATAGTTAATCAAAAAGATAAAAATATGGTATGCATATATGTTGCACTAGGTAAAACAAAAAAAGAAGTTAAAGATATTTATTACGAATTAACAAAGAGAGGAGCTGCTTCTTATACAATAATAATTGCTTCATTTAATGATGAACTTCCTAATAGAACATATTTAACACCATATGTAGCTTTATCAATAGCAGAATCTATGATGATGGATTCATACGATGTTTTAGTAGTAATAGACGATCTAAAAAAACATGCTGATGTATATAGACAAATATCTCTAGCAAGTAAAAAGACACCAGGTAGAGATGCTTATCCATCTGATATCTTCTATGCACATAGTAAATTACTTGAAAAAGGATGTCAACATAAAAATGGTGGTTCTATTACAATTCTTCCAATTGTAGAAACAAAAAGTTCGGATATTACTGATTACATATCCACTAATATTATATCGATTTGTGATGGACAATTAGTATTATCAAGTAAAAACTTTACAAAAGGAGAAAAACCAGCTTTAGATTATGGACTATCAGTATCCCGCCTAGGCGGTAATGTTCAAGCACCAGATATGAAAAAGACTGGTAGTTTAGTTAGAAACAAATTACTAGAATATCTAGAAGTAAGAGATATATACGAACTTGCTAATATTGATGAAATGAGTGAAGAACTTCAAAATAGACTAAAAGAAGGAAAAGTAATTTTAGATAAATTAGGACAATATAAATTTTCTCCTAAAAGTAAAGAAGAAATGTTAGATTTATATAAATTTTTAGAAGTAGGTGATAATAATGAAAATAGGTAAAATTATTACTATAAATGATATTTCAATAGAAATAATATTATCAAATACCTCTATAAAAATAGGTGATATTTTAGAAATAGAAGGAAATTCTAAATATATTTTTGAAGTAGTAGAAATAAACAATATATCCGCTACATGTCTAAGTTTATATAGTACAAGAGGATTAGAAAAAGGAGCAATAGTAGTAAAAAAATCAGATGGCTTAGAAGTAGAATATTCTGATAAAATATTAGGTAGAATATTTGATTCATACGGAAATGTTATTGATGGACTACCATTTGAAAGTGAAAAGAAAGTTTCGGTTAATAATCCAACTGTTACCTTAAAAGACGTCAAAGTAGATAATGAACCACTATGGACCGGTATTAAAGTTATTGACTTCTTTGCTCCATTAGAAAAAGGCTTTAAAATGGGACTATTAGGAGGAGCAGGAGTAGGTAAAACCGTACTTATCAAAGAACTTATTCATAATATCTATGCCAGTTCCAATTCTAATGCTGTCTTTGTAGGAGCAGGAGAAAGAAGCCGTGAAGGAAGAGAATTATATGATGATATGAAAAAAAGCAATCTTTTAGATAAAATGGCCATGGTATTTGGTCAAATGGGAGATAATCCAATATCTAGAAGTAAGAGTGTTGGTACTGGACTTAGAATGGCAGAATATTTAAGGGACGAAAAAAAGCAGGATGTACTTATCTTTATTGATAATATTTATCGTTTTATTCAAGCAAAAGCAGAAATATCTACAGATTTAAAAGAACTACTTATAGAAAATGGATATCCCGCTAATATGGCTAGTGAAGTTAGTAGCATTGAAGAAAGAATAAATTCTAATAACAATGGTTCTATTACTTCCTTCCAAGCCATATATATACCAGCAGATGATCTAACCGATGATGCTGTACAAACAGTAATGAGTTATATGGATGGACAAATAGTTTTAGATAGAAAAGTAGCAGAATTAGGATTGTATCCAGCTATCAATGTATTTAAATCAACATCAAAAAGATTAGATGCAGAAAAAGTTGGTGAAAGACATTTCAATCTAGTAGGAAAAGTACTTGCTTATCTAACTAGATATGAGGATTTACAAGAAATAATAGCAGTACTTGGTATAGAAGAATTAAGTGAAGAAGATAAACTTATATTCTATCGAAGTAGAAAACTTAGAAATTACTTTTCTCAACCTATGTTTGTAGCGGAGTCATTTACTAATATTAAAGGTGAATTTGTAGATATAAAAGATGTTCTTAATGATGTAGAAAATATTCTAAATGGTAAATATGATGATATGGATGAAAGTAAGTTTAGGTATATAGGTAAAATATCATGAATAACGGAATAAAAGTTCGAGTTTTTGATATGGCTCATGGTCTTAGAGAATACGAAAATATTACAATAATCAGAATAATCAGTAAAGATTATAATCTACTAATCATGAAAGATTATCTTCCAATAATTGGAGAAATAGAAGGTTCAGTAGATATTAAAAACGATATCATAAACGAATCGTTCAAAAATATCAAAGCCTTCTATATGAATAGTGAAAATGTATTTAATTTAATGATAAAAGAGGGATAGTTATGGAAAATGTATTTTATTTTGCTTTTGTAGGTTTAATTGTTATCATTTCTTTATATGCTATTCTAAAAATACTAATAAAAAAGTTTGATCCAGAAAAAACTAGAGTTAAATTATATGGTATACTTGGTGGTATGAGTAATAAAGAAGTAATCAGTGTATCATCATCAATAATTAATTACATTTTCATGGTATATTTAATGGTATCCTTTATCGATGTTGATATATATATAATTATAATAGTACTATTTTTAAACTTATTAAGTTTTTTATTAATTAAAGATAAAAAATTTATCATTCATACACTTCTATCTTTAATAGCTCTAGGAGGAATAAAAATAATATATCTAATTCACGAATATATCGTAAATGAATATATGGATATGTGGATGCTATTACTCTTAGTATTTGTTATGATATTCCTATTCTTATATTTAACATATAACCTTCTTAGCAGTTTAAAAACAGTAGTAATAGCTAATAAATACATAAGAAAGGGTGGTAATGATGAGAATAAAAAACGTAGTTAAAGTCATGAATTTCCACTCTTTACTTCGTGTAGATGCTTCAAAAAGAGAAGCAGAAGCTTATCGTAACGTTGGAGAAGAAATAACAAAAATAATAAAGAATATCGTATATAATAAAAATTTAGTTCTTGATAAGAAAGTCATTACTCCAGATCCAAAAATGGACAAATTAAACATATATATAGCCAACGATTATGGCTTCTGTGGTAATTTCAATTCTCAAGTAGCTAGGCAAATAAAACAAGATAAAAATGATTACAAAATAATTATTGGAAAAAAAATAATATACCACGATGATAAAACAATACTAAAAATAGAAAAAGACAAATTTTATAAAGAATTTAATAAAATAGAAAAAGCCGTAAATGATGCTATTGATAATGGAACATATAGTGAAATAAATCTATACTATAATCATTATAATTCTAGTACTTCATTCGTATTTAAAAAACTAACCTTATTTCCAGTTGAATTTGATGGAGAATATGATACTAAGCATGACTTTGTTATTGAAACAGATATCACTAGTATGCTTCATAGTTTATTATCATTTTATGTATTATATCAGCTTAGAATGTGCGAATGCATTAGTAGAGCAGCAGAAAATGTTATTAGAAATCAAATCACTAGTGAAGCCCTAGATAAAATAGAAGAAATAGAAATAGAAAGAGCTAATATAGAAAGAAAAGAAAAAAAGGATAAACTAGTTAGAAAAACAGTAGAAAATTACAAAAAATTAGCAGGTAGGGAGGAAGAAGATGGATAAGTTTGATTATATTACCGCCACTATCGAAGAAGAAAAAGTAAGATTAGAAAAAATTATCGAGTACTTTGAAGATAATAATATTAATAATGATGACTTACTTGAATATAAAGAAAGATATAACAATGTATGCAGATATCTAACTCTAAAAGGAAAATATCTTAACATAAGAAAAAGAATAGATAGTTTCAAAGGGAAATTAGAAGAATTAAATGAAACAAAAGATGAATATGAAGTAGATAATATATTACTTGAAGATACTTTATTATCTAATTTCAATAGTGATACCATGGGTAAGTATCGTAATATCTTATATGAAGACATAAAGAAAGAAGACCCTAGTATAAGAGATATTTTATATTTACTATTTGAAAAAGAAAGTGATTATAATAATTTAGTTACTAAAAGAACTAAATTATTAAAATTAATTAACCAAAATACATATCCAAAAACATATAACACACTAATAAGTCAAGATGCATTAATAGACAAACAACATTCAATTCTAGATGATATCTTTATACTAGAGAACAATATCAAAATAGAAGAGGATAAAATATCAAAAATAGAAGATGAAGCTATGGTAGTACCAATTCTTAAAATATTATACGAATTTTGGATAACTAATTCTTATGATCCTAAAAAAGTAGATAAAACAAAAATATTTATTGATAACAAAAATTTTATTACATTAAAAAATAATATTGATAAAGAAGATAATACTTCAAAAAAAGAAACAAGTACTAAAATACAAAAAACTAAAAGTAATATAGAAACTATTTCTAATTTAAATCTACCAGGTATTAACGAAGATAATCTAGTTAATATAAATGGCAAAGATTATATAAAAAGTGATAATTAGTATTGAAAAATAATTTTTGATTTGTTATACTTATATTGTATTAATGATAGGAGGTAAAATATAATGTTTGAAGAAGGACAAAAAAATAATACTAATAAAAGTGGACTAATATATGCCATAGTAGGTGTAGCAGTTCTAATTGTAGCAGTAGCAGGTTCAGCATACGCTTATTATAGTGCAACAGCCACTGATACATCTACCGTTAAAGGTACTGCTGGTGGAGGTGCAGCACCTACACTAACAGTAAAAAAGGAAAGTAATGCTAGTGGTAACTTAGTACCAATAGATAAAACAGTGGAAACTCTTACCAAGGGTGCTAAAGGTTGGAATACAGCTTCTAATGCAGTAAACACTGCATGGAATGCAGCACAATCATGTACTGATAAAAATGGAAATACTGTATGCCAAGTATATTCAGTTACTGTAAAAAATAATAGTAACACATCAGTTATATATGACATAAGTCTAACTGCCTTAGCTGGAGCAAAAACACCAAATCTTGATGCCGTTAAAATGGCTTCTAATATTAGTGTTGCCAGTGTAACTTCAATTAAAGGAGTTAATAAAGGCATTTGTACAACAACTAGTGTAGCAGGTGGAGGTACTTCTACAGCGTGCTATTTCATGGTATTTATTACTAACTTAAATAGTGCCCAAACTGATAGTGGTGCATTCACAGGTACTGTAACAGCAGTTGGATCAAATGGTGCTGAAGTTAAAGCCCAATTCTAATTAATCAAATCTGATGTAGAGGAGGTTGTAAATGGACGAAAAGAAAAAAATAGGTTATACCATTGCCTTAGTTCTTCTATTAATAATTATAGTAGTAGGAGCTACATATGCCTATTTTAGCGCTACTGCCAAAAGTGATAACGACATTAAGGGTGGCACTCTAGATGTAAGTCTTGGACTTTCAGTAAAAAAAGTAAGTGCTACTGGTAGCAAATCAGAGAATTTAATTCCTATTTACGATGGAACTATATCAGGATATGCCAGCCAACTTGAAACAGCAGCTCAAAGTAAATATAATTGTATTGATAAAAATGATTATACCGTTTGTCAAATATATGAAATAACCATTTCAAATACCGGAGCAAATAGTATTAGTACCAATACAACGATAACTTTTAACAAAAATAATGTTAATAATTTAAAATGGGCAGGTATGTCAGATGCCAATACAGTTATTAGTAATAGTAGACATACTATTACTAATAATGTACCTGATACCATAGCCTCCAATACCATAATTAATGGTAAAAGTAATAATACAAAACTATATTTTATGGTTTATGTAAACAATACTGGTAAAGATCAAACTGAACAAGATAAAGATGGTTTTTCAGGAATTATTACTGTAACCGCTACTAGCGGTGATAAGATTACAGCCACATTTAATTAGTGTTGTTTAAATCTCACAACGCCTAGTCAAATATGGCTTTTTTCTTTTGCCAAAATGATAAAAAATTTATTGACAACTAAATTGTAAATGTATTATAATAGATATGGAACAATAGAGAAAGGAGAATGTAATTATGGAAAAAGAAAGAGGCGCTAAGATAATAGCTATCGTTGCACTTTTAATCGCTGTTGTTGGTTTAACTGTTGGTTATGCTGCATATTCTAGTACACTTACTATTAATGGTACTGCTAATGTAGATCCTGCAAGTTGGAAAGTAAATTTTGATTACAAAACTGGAACTAGTTTGACTGGAGTAACAAAAGGTCATGCAGCTGAAAATACTGCTCCAACACTTGCAGATACTACTATTTCAGGATTTGATGTTACATTAAAAGCACCTGGAGATTCAGTTACTTATAACTTCCTAATTAAAAATAGTGGAACATTAAATGCTAAATTAGCTAATTTCACTATGGGTACTTTAACTTGTGCCCCTAATACAGGTAGTAGCATTTCACAAGAAGATGCAACTAAATTATGTGGTGAACTTAAGTATACTTTAGCATATGCTGATGGTAGTACTATTACTACTGGTGAAACATTAAATGCTAATGATTCTAAAGAATTAGAATTAAAATTAGAATGGCCATCTACTAGTACATTATCTATAACTGATGATGTAAAAGTAACAATTGGCGCAACAACATTTGTATACGAACAAGCTTAAAAGAAGAAGGGTGATAAAATATGAAAAAGAGTCAAATAAAAGCTTTCATAATACTAGCTTTTATGCTATCTATATTACTCTTTAATAGTTTTATCACAAAGATTTTTAGTCAATATAGTATATGTGCTTTTATATTATCAATGGGTATTATATCTTATTTTATACTTGGATACCAAAAGGAAAAATCAAGATATAATAAAGATATTATTTTATCAATATTAATATATATAGCCATATACTATATTACTACATATTTACTTGGACTATTTATCGGTTTTAGTAGAAATATATATAGTATTAATATGACCAATCTTATTAATAATATTGTTCCATTAATCATATTAATCCCTATAGCAGAAATATATAGATACATAATTAACAATAAGATAAAGAATAATTATTGGCTATTAAGTTTATCAGTTTTAGCATTTAGTATGATAGATGTAACATTTACTTTAAGTGCTATCAACTTTAATGACTTTTATTCAATATTAAAAACATTTGGTTTATTTATATTACCAAGTATAGCTAAAAATTTTATGTTAACATATATATCATTTAAAGTTAGTTATAAGCCTAATATAATATATAGATATTTAATAGAAATACCAAAATATATATTACCAATTATTCCAAATTTTGGTGCTTATATTGAATCAGTAATATATTTTACTTTTCCAATATTAGTTTTTATCATGATATATAATAATTTTAAAAAAAGAGAAAAAGTTATTATATCTTCAAAGAAGAACAAACGGTCAAAAATAATATATACAATAGCCATATTATTAATAGTAATAATGGTAGGATTAACCTCTGGATATTTCAAATATCAAGCAATTGTAATTGCCACTGGTTCAATGACCCCAAATATTAATAAAGGTGATATTGTTATTGTAGAAAAATTGAATGAAAAGGAAATTTTAAATTTAAAAAAAGGTGAAATACTCGTTTTTCATAGAGAAGACAAGATAGTAGTTCATCGTATATATGAAGTGTATTCCTCAGGCTATGAAACTTTCTTCAAAACAAAAGGGGACCATAATGAAAGCCCTGATGGTTATTTGATTGAAACTTCAGAGGTAATAGGCACAGTCAAATTTAAAATTAGATATATTGGCTACCCAACAGTAGCATTAAATGAAAAGATTAATAGCTAGGAGGTGTGATATGAAACATTTTAGTAGAGAAAAATATGATAAATATAATAAATCTATTTCTTCAAAGAAATCTATGCAAATAGTATATTATTTATGTTTAATAGGGATTTTCTCATGTTTACTATTATTGTTTTCAGTAAAAACCTTCGTTAATAGAGAAGTAAATGCACTTAAATATAAAGAAAGTAGTGACGTAGATTATCGCGTTAAACTTAAACCAAACGAATATTACGAAACAGACAATTTACCATCTGGAATGGTTTATATTGCCAGTTTAATTGATTCTATTGATTTAAGATTTAATTATACTTTTACTACCAATAGTAATATCGATTACAATGCTTCTTATTATATAGAAGCAATTACTAGAGTATATGGTAAAGATAATAAGAATATTTTATATGAAAAATCAGAAATATTAGTTCCTGAAGAAAAAATATCTAAAAAAAATATCATGGCTAACAATTTCTTTAAGGAAGTAAATGTAAATTACGAACATTTTAATGCCTTTGTCAAAGCATTTAAAGCATCATATTCCTTAAACTATGATAGTGATGTAACAATTGTATTACATGTAAATTCACATGGAACTAGTTCATCATTTAAAGATGATATTGATTCAGAGGGATTATCTTTAGTAGTTATACCTCTAACTGAACAAACTATTAATATTACTATTGATAGTAAGAACATCAATAATTCAGGTAGTGTTATTGATGATAATATATGGAATAATATTAACTATATTTATTTTAGCTGCCTAGTTATATCTTTAATAGGAGATCTATATGTTATATATAAACTAATTAGATTAATTATCAAGATATATAAAAGCCGTAGTAATTACGATAAAACATTAAGAAAGATTCTTAAAGAGTATGATAGTATAATTACCAATGCAGAAAATATTCTTGATGAAAGTGATTATAAAGTACTTAATCTTAGTTCATTTGATGAACTAAGAGATGCTCATGATAATTTAGGAAGTCCAATTATTTATAATGAATTAATACCAGGAAAACTTAGTTGTTTTAGTATTATAGATGATAATTTATTATATAAATATACACTTGATGCCAAGAACTTGAAAGAGAAATGGAGGCAAAAATGAAGAAATTAAGTAAAAAAAAGAAAAATAATTTGCCATTATTTCTTTTTTTAATTATTTCATTTATTATTACTTCACTAACAGTAGGATATTCCACATCTTCAAAAACCTTTGCTATTAATGGTGCCGCACTAGTTAGATCAAGTGCCGATGTTCGTATCACTAACGTACAAAGAGTACAAGCAAGCAGCGATGTTACATTAAAAACCTTAACTTTAGATGCAAACGGTACTTTTTCATTAGATTGTAAACTTACTACCATATGGTCAAAGGTATACTTTGAGGTAACTGTTACAAATCTTTCATCTAGTCCCGTATTAGTAACAAGTATTAAAGAATTATCTGAACTTAATTCACATATGGAATATACAACAGGGGACTTTGAAATCAATAAAACAAAAATACCACCTGCTTCTGAAACTAAAATAACACTATGCTTCCAATATAAAGGGGATTTTATGGATAAATATGTAGCAGGTAGTTTTGAAATCATGCAGCAATGGGCTAATCCCGAAACATCACATTTAAAAACATCAATGCAATTTACCTTCTATAAAGTACCACAATATACATATACAGTTAATGCTACGCCAGAAGATTCATTAGTAGCATTAGAAGTAGATGGCAAAACTATAGCCAGTGGAACTGGTAGTGTAAGTGAACTAATTGATGAAAATACCAACATAACTTGGAAAGTTACTAGAAATGGCTATTATCCGCAAAGCGGAACAGAAGTAGTTTTGGATAATACTACCAAAGATATAACTTTATCGCGGACGGAAGAAAAAATGTTTACAATAGTTCCTACCCCTAGTGATTCATTAGTAACCATAAAAAAAGGAACAGAAGTATTAGTAAGCAATATAGGAAAGCAAACAGTTATGGTTGATGATTTATCAGCTTTAACCTATACCGTATCCAAATTAGAATATAAAGATGCCTCAGGAAGTTATACGCTTAATGGAGAAGATTATACAGTTAATGTAACATTGGAAGAATTACCTTGGATTACAGGAACATTTGTCAATACAAATAGAAAAGAAGCCACAACAAAAGAAGATACCAATTACCATCCAGGATACTATTTAATAGAACTTTGGGGAGGTAAAGGAGGAGAATATTTCCGCGCTTCTAGTAAAAATGCTGGATATCGTGGAGCTGCAGGATACATATATGGAGTAGTCAATCTAGAATATAATTCTAAAATATACTTTACTCTTGGAGGCAATTCTCGTGATGGAGAATCAGGTGGAGCATCAAGAGGAGGAGCCAATGGTGGCGGCTATGGTGGAGCAACATATGCTGGCGGAGGTGGTGGATATTCAGCCTTCGCAGTTGGTACCACTACAATCGACGTAGCAAACATAAATTCAGGGAAAGTACTTATGATTGCCGCTGGTGGCGGAGGCGGTGGCGGTTCATCACTAGTTGCCGGAAAGCCAGGAGATGGTGGCGATGGTGGCACATTAAGTAGTGAGACAACAATTCTTGATATTGGAACAGTTTTTCATGGAAAAGATGGTACTTTAAATGGTGCTAAAGAAGGGCGTAATGGTCTAGGTGGAACAGCAGTTAGTCGTCCTCAGCAAAACGAAGGAGTAATCGGTAAACCATTAGCTGGCGGTAACGGAAACGGAAATGGTGGCGGTGGTGGCGGTGGCTACTATGGCGGTGGTGGCTCAGGCGGAGCCGGTACCTTATCATCAAACCAACCAGGCGGAGCTGGTGGAGGATCATCATTTATAGCAACCAATGTAACCTTTAGTGGACTATCATCAAATGTAACCAACAAGCTTACAAATAACAATACAAGTAGTTCTGGTGGCTCAATAGTTATAACATATTTAGGAAAAACACTTTCATAGAAAATAGTGTATAAAATAACAAAATCATATTGCATTTTTATGCAATGTTTGATACAATTATTAATGTAAAGGAGGATAAGAAAAATGGAAGAAAAGAAAGGACAAGGAACATTATATTTAGTAATAGGTATTGCTACATTAGTAGTAGCAATAATTGGTGCTACATTTGCATACTTTAGTGCTCAAGCTACTTCAGCAGATAAAGTTCAAGGTGGAACTAATACAGATTTATCAACTGCATTAACTTTAAATGTAGAAAGACAATTATTTGGGGAAGCAGAAAGCGAAAGCTATAATAACTTAGTACCAGCTGTTATTGATGTTACTACAGATGGTATTAAAAAAGTAGTAGATAATAAATGTATGGCAAGTGGTTATACAGGATGTCATTTATATAAAATAACAGCAACATCTAGCCAAACTGTTGCTCATGCTAGTGTTAGACTTGCAGATTTACAAACTACTGCTACTGATTATAAAAATTGGAAATATGTTTTATATAAAAGTGCAGATGGTAATGCCAATACTGTAACTTCTATTATTGAAGATGCTAATAATGCAGATCGTAGTTTTGCCGCTTATAGCGAAAAAGCAGGAGCAGATAGAAAATATACTTATAGCGAAGCAACTCCATCAGGATTTGATATGCATAGTGATGCGGCATTAACAGCAGCAACACCTGAATACTATTATTTATTAGTATATCTATCAAATGTTGATGATACTCAAAATCCAGAGGATACTACTAATGAAAAAAGTGGTACTGGTACATACACAGGAGTTATTACATTAGATGCTGCAGGCGGTAAAGTAGTAGCTAACTTTACAACTTCAGTTGCTCCATAATAGAATATTAAAAAAATAATGTAAAGATATTGCAAAAATATAATTTATTTGATACAATTATTAATGTAAGGAGGATAAGAAAAAATGGAAGAAAATAGAAAAGGACCTGGCGTATTTTACGCCGTTGTAGGTGTCGCAACATTAGTAGTTGCTATAATTGGTGCTACATTTGCATACTTCAGTGCAAGCACTACTAATAAAACTGATGTTACAGGTAGTACTGCAAGTGGAGCATCATTGTCAATGGCAATAACTAGAGTTTCAGATGCAGGAACTGCTGCTAATATGATACCAATGCTTACAGCTGATTTACAAAAAGGTGTAACTGGTACAAGTTCAAAATCTTGTATTGATGCCAATGGTAATACTGTATGTCAAGTTTATAAGATTACTGTAACCAATGGTAGTAAAGATATTGGTATCAACGTTAAAGGAACTATGAATTTAGCAAGTAGTGCTACAAATATGAAATGGGAAGTACTTACTGACGCAACAACAGTTAAAGCAGATGGTGCTGTAGTTGCTCAAGGTACAGATGGTGTAATCGTTGCTAATCAAGCTTTAGCAAAATCAGGTTCTCAAGACTTCTACTTAGTAGTATGGCTTGAAGAAACTAACGAAGCACAAGATAAAGATGACGCAGGAAAAACATTTACTGGAACTGTAACATTTAATGGTGTTAATGCCGATGGTACTGAATCAAATGGTATTACTGCTAAATTTAATGGATAAAAAATAGATAGTTTGAACTATCTGTTTTTTTTATTTATTACTAGTATTTAATAAATATAGTTTATATACTTTATCCCAATCTATGATATTAAATATTGCTTCTAGATAATCTTTTCTTTTATTATAATGCTTTAAATAGTAGGCATGTTCCCAAACATCTATTGTCATAATAGGGATAAATCCATAATAATATGGTGTATCTTGATTAGAAGTATTAATTATTCTAAGCTTATTATTTTTATCAAGTACTAAGAAAGTATAACCACTGCCTTTTAATTCAGTAGCCATATTAATAAATTCATTTTTAAAATTATCAAAAGATACAAAGTGTTTATTAATTATTTCAATAAAAGGAGTAGGAATACTCTTTTTTTTATCTGTTAAAATATAAAAATATAAACTATGGTTTAAATAACCACCTAAATTAAATAAAATCTCATCTCTATCTTCCATAGGAAGTATGTCTATATTTTTAGCTAAGTATATAGGATCGTGTTCATAATTATAATTATGTTTTTTTAAATATTTATTTAAATTATCAGTATATCCTTTGTAGTGGGCATTATAATGTAAATCTAATGTTTTATTATCTATATAAGGTTCTAAAGTTGTATAATCTAATTTAATTAGCTCATATTGCATATTATCACCAATATAAGTATATTTATATATCCCATAATTTACCACAATTATTTGATAATTAATCCATTTATAAATAATATAATTATAACAGAAAAGAGGTGATATATGGTAAAGACAAAATGTTAATTATGTGATATACTATGTATGTATAGGAAGTGATAATATGCAAAAAATAGCCTTAGTAGAAGATGAAAAGGACTTAAATGATCTTATTAGAGCCTATTTAGAGAAAGAAGGTTATGAAGTTACAAGTTATTATAATGGGAAAGATGCTATAGATAATGTTAATAAAGAATACCATTTGTGGATACTAGATATTATGCTTGGAGATGACATAAGTGGATATGATATTATAAAGAAAGTACGAGAATATAATGCAGATATGCCTGTTATATTTACTTCAGCTAGAGATAAAGAACTTGATAAGATTATAGGTTTAGAACTTGGTAGTGATGATTATGTCACTAAACCATATTCGCCAAAAGAATTAGTCCTTAGAGTCAATAATATTATGCGAAGAGTATATACAAAAGATAAACAAAATATTACCTATAAAGATTATATGGTAGATGTAGATAAAAGAATGGTATTACTTAATAATCAAAATATAAATCTTACAACTTTAGAATTTGATTTATTATATATGTTTCTTACGAATAGACAAAAATCTTTCTCAAGGGATGACATTTTAAACAACATATGGGGAGAAAACTATTTTGGAACAGATAGAGTAGTAGATGATTTGATACGTAGATTAAGAAAAAAAATGCCTCTTTTAGATATTAACACAATATATGGATATGGTTATAGATTATTATGAAAAAGCCAACCTTAACAGAACAATTATTGTTAATATGTATTCTAATAGTTTTTATAGTAATTATATCTCTGGGTGTAATTCTTCCTAGAACACTACTTCCTGTCTATGAAGAAAATTTATATAATCATTTGAATGAATCGCTAAATATTATTGATACACTTACTAAAAGAAAAATCAATAGTGAAATTGCTTATATTTATATAGATAGTGATAATAATACATTTGTATCTAGCAACATAGAAGATGTTATAAAAAGTGATGATGTTGATGATATAATGAAACTTATAACAAATAGTAAAGGTAAGTTTACTTATAAAAATAAAATATATTATTACACTTTAAATAGTGGTAGTAGCATTACTAAAATAGCTATTACTGGTGATTCATATATTAATTTTATGAAAGCCCAAATACTTAAAATTATTCTTTTGGTTGTAGGAATTACCTTTATCATTATTTCTCTTGTTATACTAATATGGTCAAATCACTTAGTTAATAGAATTAAAAAATTAAAAGATAAAATTGATAATATAAATAATGATGATTATAATCATAATATGATATATGATTATGACGATGAATTATATACCTTAGAGGTAGCTATAGAGAATATGCGGGTATATTTGAAAGAACAAGAAGAATATAAAAACCAAATGTACCAAAATATATCTCATGATTTTAAAACTCCTATCACTGTTATGAAATCCTATATTGAAGCTTCTGAAGATGGTATTGAAAGTAAAGAAAAAACTTTAGAAGTATGCAAAGAACAACTTAACAAATTAGAGGTCAAAGTGCACTCCTTGCTTTACCTTAACAAATTAAATTATTTTCAGAAACAAAAAGATCAAATCAATGAAAAATGTGATGTTAGTAAAGTTGTTTTTGCAGCCGTAGATAAATTTAAGCCTTCTAGAAATGATGTTGAATTTGTTTTAGATATTGATAAAAAGAATACCATTTTTAGAGGAAGCAATGAGATGTGGGAAGCTATTATTGATAATATTCTTAATAACTTCATGCGTTATGCAAAGAAAAAAATAAAAATTACAGTTAAGAATAATAAAATAATTTTATATAATGATGGCCCAAATATTGATAAAGAAGTTTTAACCAATATTTTCACTCCCTACGAAAAAGGTGTTAAAGGTGTCTTTGGTCTTGGGTTATCAATAGTTAAAAAAACACTTGCTTTTCTTGATTATGATATTAATATTGTAAACGAAAAGAATGGTGTCAAATTTATAATCAGTTAAAGAGCCGAAAGGCTCTTTTTTGTCATAAAAAAAGAAGATTACTCTTCTTCAATTGCTCCAGTAGGACAATTCTCCATTGCTTCAGTAGCGGCTTCTTCGTTTTCATTACTAACTGGTGCTTCAACTACCTTAGCTAAATTATCATCATCAAAGTCAAATACTTTTTGGTCTGTCATACTTACACATTGACCACAACCAATACATTTTTCTTTATTTACTTTTAATTTCATTCTATTACCTTCCTTCTAATTAATTATATCAAAAATGTAAAAAAAAATATAGTAAATTCTTTTATTTTAACACAAAATGTGTTATTATATATATAGTAGAGGTAGAAGATATGGAAAGTAGAATGGAAAAATATTATAGAGATGATTTAAGTACCTTTGAAAGAACTAAAAGAAATCAAAAACTTTATAACGATATTTCTGGTCAAATTGATGGATTAGAGAATTTACCAATTGATGATAATGTTAATGAAATAGATGTTAGTAATCTCAAAAGTATTATTTCTAGTAGAGATGAGTATCACAAAGCAAAAGCTATGGGAAGAACTTTTGTATCAGATAGACCTCTAGTAGAAGAAAAAAAGAAAATCAGAGATGAAAATAAAATATATGATATCAATGTATTACTAGAAAATGCCAAAAATGAAATTAACAAGAGTGCTGAAATAACCAATGATAAGAAAATTAATACCAATTTCCTAACTAATTTAGAGGATGCTAATATTCCTTATCATGATGATGCTATGGAAATTGCTAGTCAAGAAGTTAAAGAAGAAAAACAAAAAAGTAACACCGATTCATTACCACTAGATATACTAGCTGATTTAAAAGGTAATGATAATACTATAGTTACCGATCCTATAGTAAAAGAAGAAGTTACCCAAATTAAACAAATTAAAGATGGTGAAACATTTTATAGTGGCTCCTTTAACTTTACCAAGAAAGATTTTGATGAAGCCGAAGAAGATGATGCTTTCTTTGAAAAGAGTAATCATACTGGAGTAAAAGTATTCTTCTTAATATTTGGTCTTCTAGTACTAGCGGCGGCTATATATTTAATTATTACTAGATATGTATTATAATAACTAAAGTTTTTCTTTAGTTATTTTTTCGTTGTTTTTTATATACATATGTGATATAATTTATTTATCAGTATTATGTCCTCGTAGCTCAGTAGGATAGAGCGATTGCCTCCTAAGCAATAGGTCAACAGTTCGATTCTGTTCGAGGACGCCATTTATTTATTGTTTATAAAAAGCTATCATAGATAGTTTTTTTTCTTTTATTGTCAGAAAATGTAATAAAATGGCTGTTTTTCTGAAAAAATACTCTATTAATATTGTAAATTATTTTAAATAATGTTATAATCTTTAATGAAAAAGCGGAAGGAGGGATAGAATGTCAGCAGGAACTAAAGTAACTGTTAGTGTTAAAGACAATGATGTTGAATTTGCATTAAGAAAATTTAAGAATCAAGTAGCACGTAACGGTAATCTCTCTAAAGCTAAAGAAAGAGCAGAAGGATATAAGAAGCCAGGAGTAAGATTAAAAGAAGAAAAAAAACAAAATATAATTAATTCTAGAAAGAAAAATAGAAGAAATTACTAAGGAGCGATATTATGACATTAGCGGAAAAAATAAATAATGATTTAAAAGAAGCAATGAAGAATAAAGATAGTTTTAAACTTGGTGTTATTAGAATGGTTAAAGGTGCTATGCAACTAGAAAAACCTAATCCTCGTGAAGAACTTACAGATGATGATGTTATCAAAATAATATCTAAACAAATTAAAATGAGGAAAGAATCTATTGCTCAATTTGAAGCTGCTAATAGAAATGATTTAGTAGAACAAAACAAAAAAGAAATTGCTATTTTAGAAGAATATATGCCAGAACAATTATCAGAAGAAGAATTAAATAAAATAATTGATAAGGTATTTTTAGAAGTTAAGCCTACTAGTATGAAAGATATGGGAAATATTATGAAAGCTATTTCTCCTCTAGTAAAAGGTAAGGCCGATATGTCAGATGTTAATAAATTAATTAAAGAAAGATTATCATAATCTTTCTTTTAATATAAAATATATTATTTTTAGACTACAGGCTAAAAATAACTCTCTAAGACCTTAGACTTAGAGAGAATAAAAAAAACACACTATGTTAGTGTGTTTTATTAACTTAATGGGACGGAATGTGGGAATCGAACCCACGCATAATGGAACCACAATCCACCGTGTTAACCACTTCACCAATTCCGCCATAAGACAATACTAATGATATCATATAATTTCATATTTGACAAGTATTTTACTAAAAAAATTAAAAATTCATTCAAATGTTAAAAACAAATGATTAATAATTAATGACTTTTTTTTTAATACATGGTACAATATCAAGTGAGAAAGAGGGATAGTATGAGGAAAAGTGTATTAATAACAGGTGCTAGTAGTGGCATAGGAAGAGAAATAGTAAGAATACTTGCTTCTTCTTATGATGTCATAATTCATTATAATAATAACTATGAATCAGCACTAGAATTAAAAAAAGAAATAGATAATAAATATAATAGAGACTTTTTAATGGTAAAAAGCAATCTAAATAATGAAGAAGAAATAGATAATATGCTTAAAGTGATATATGATAGATATAATAATATAGATGTACTCATAAATAATGCTGGAATAGCTATAGATAGCTTATTTGAAGATAAAACAAAAGAGAATTTTATTAAAGTATTAGATACAAATTTAGTAGCCCCATTTCTTTTAAGTAAGAAGATTGGTCTTAAAATGAAAGATAATAAAAATGGTATTATAATTAATATTAGTTCTACTAATGGCATAGATACCCCTTATATAGAAAGTATAGACTATGATGCTTCTAAAGCAGGACTTATATCATTATCAAATAATTTAGCAAACTATTTAGCCCCCTATGTAAGAGTAAATACAATATGTCCAGGATGGATTAATACTTCTATGAATAAAGAATTAGATAATGAATTTAAATGTAATGAAGAAGATAAAATACTATTAGGTAGATTTGGTAATCCAATAGAAGTAGCAAGTGTAGTTAAATTCTTAATTAGTGATGAAGCAAGTTATATTAACAATAGTATAATTAGAGTGGATGGTGGTAAAAAATGTTAGAAAAGATAAAAAATGATGCTAAAAAAGATTTAAAAGATATATTTGAAATACATGATGAAATAGAAGAATATAATAGTAGAAAAATATTAGACGCTTTTATAGAAAATAATATTAGTGAGAGTGATTTTAATTCATCAACTGGTTATGGTTATAACGATATAGGTAGAGATAAAATAGAGGATGTATATGCTAGTATATTTAAAGCAGAAGATGCTCTTGTTAGAAGTCAATTTATATCTGGAACACATGCCATAAGTACATGTCTATTTGCTCTTCTAAGACCAGGAGATATTATGTTATCTATAAGTGGAAAACCATATGATACATTAGATACAATTATTGGCTTTAATGATAATCCATCTTCTCTTAAAGCATTTAATATAGATTATAAACAAATAGATTTAATAGATAATAACTTTGATTACAACAATATAAAAGATATTCTTAGTAATAACAAAATAAAACTTATTGAAATACAAAGAAGTAAAGGATATAGTACTAGAGAAAGTATTAGTATAGATAAAATAGAAGAAGTAATAAAATTTATTAGAAGTATAGATAAAGAAGTAATCATTATGATAGATAATTGCTATTGTGAGTTAGTTAATAAAAAAGAACCAATCGAAGTAGGAGCAGATATATGCGTAGGTTCACTTATAAAAAACTTAGGCGGTGCTATTGCTTCTAATGGTGGATATATCGTTGGAAGAAAAGATCTAATTAATCTATGTGCTGAAAGACTTAACGTACCAGGACAAGCCAAAGAAGTAGGCCCATCAATGGGACAAAATAAACCAATATTAGAAGGATTATATATGGCTCCTATGATTGTTAATAACGCAATTAAAACAGCTATATATACAGCATATTTATTTGAAAAATTAGGCTATAATGTAAGCCCTAAGTATAATGAAGAAAGAGTAGATATAGTAGAGAATATAATATTTAATAATGAAGAAGATTTAATTACTTATGTCAAAGCAATTCAAGCTAATTCCAAGATAGATTCAAATGCAGTAGCTATGCCAAGTGAAATGCCAGGATATGATGATAAAATAATAATGGCTAGCGGTAGTTTTACTCAAGGTAGTTCAATAGAACTTTCCTGTGATGGCCCTCTAAGAAGTCCATATATTGCTTATCAACAAGGCTCAATTAGTTATAAATATGGTAAAATAATAGTAGAGAGAGCAATAAATAATTTACTTAATAAATAAAAAGATGCATTTAGCATCTTTTTTTACATACCCCTAGCTATATATTCATCATATGTTAAACCACTATTAAACACTTTAGTAGCAAGTTCTATTCCTAAATATCTAAAGTGCCAATCCTCAAACATATAACCAGTTATATATTCACTACCTCTTGGATATCTTAATATAAAACCATATTTATATGAATTCTTAACTAAATAATCATATTCCTTATCATTTTCACTTAAATAATCCCATTTATCATTTACAATATCTACCGCTAAACCAAGTTGATGTTCTGAATATCCACTTCTAGCAGAATAAGTTTCCGCAGCGGCAAATCCATCTTTCTTAACATACCTATCATATAATCCCTTTTGATATGTATAAGAACGATATGTCGAACCAGCATATATCTTTAGATTCTCTTTGGCCATATCACTAGCCATCTCCTCAAATTTAATTTGAGCTTCTTTTCTTAATTTCTGCGTACCACTAGCATATTTACTATCTATTATAGTTAAATCACTAGGTTCATAATTTTCATCTAATTTATGATATTTATTAACTAATACATCTATCTTACTTGCATCCTCATTACTTATCAAATTATCAGAAGAATAATATTCTTTATCCAAATTAGCATTAACATAAGTAACAACATCTTCATAGTTAAAATCCTTTTTAATATTAGATATATCATATATAGATTTAACCTCCATAATATCATAATCCAAATATCTTTTTAAATTATCTATTCTAAAATAAGATAAATTCATAATATTAATTATATCTTTATTATATTTACTAGTACTAATAATAGATACACTATTAGGAATCTTCTCATATATAGCATTAATATCTTTACTACTATAACCTAAATTTAACAATTTATTAATATTACTAATAAAATCCTTATCATCTATATATTTAATATCCAAATATTCTAAAAAATATTCTTTATTAAAACTATTTTGATTTATAGCCTCTTCAAGAGTTTTAGAATATATCTTTTTATCTTTAATTTGTTCATATAAATCATTTTCTTTAAATACTTCTATTGCTTTTTTATTATATCCATAATTTTTAGGCATCAATATATATACTAAAGATAGTATTAAAATAATAACTATTATTAATATTAATATCATCTTTTTATTATTCTTTTTTCTTTTTCTTTTCATATCATCACCATATTAATTATATATCAAAAATTATGCTTTGTAAAATAAAATATGCTAAGTATTTTACATAAATCTATTGACACTTAATATAATAATGACGTATTATTGTATTAAGTAATTAATACAGTGAGGTGAATAATAGAATTTAATTTTGATAATGATAGACCAATATATATACAACTTGTCGAAAGCCTAAAAAAATATATTATATCTGGTAAAATAAAGCCAGGAGATAGATTACCTTCAGTAAGAGATTTAGCATTAATGATTAAAGTAAACCCTAATACAATTCAAAGAGCATTAAGTGAACTTAAAGATGCTTCACTTATATATACCGAAAGAACTAATGGTAAATTTGTTACTTGTGATAAAGAAATTATAGCCAAGTATAAAAATGATTTAATAAAAAAAGAGACCGACTTTTATTTATCATGTATGAATGAACTAGGTCTTAGTAAAAAAGAAGTAATTAAATATTTAAAGGAGGAAGATTAATGGAAGAATTACTTATATGTAAAAACGTCAATAAAAATTATGGAAATAAAAAAATAGGTCTTAATGGAATAAATGTTACTAGTATGGATATTACTTCTGTAAGTTATGATTCTAATACTAAAACATATACTTCATTTGTAAAAATTAATTATAGTGATAGAGCAAGCAAACTAATGAAGATTGATAGTAGTAATGGTATTATTAAGTATACAAGAAGCAATAATAATTTATATTTAGAATCATTTGAAATTAATAAATAAGATTTAAATAAATATAGAGTATTATATCTATATTTATTTTTTATAAGGAGAGAAAAATTATGATAGAAATAAAAAGTGTAAGTAAAAGTTATAATGGAAAAAAGATGGTACTTAAGAATATTAGTTTTAAAATAGAATCAGGAGAAATATTTGCTTTTATTGGTCATAATGGAGCAGGTAAAACTACAATGATTAAAAGTATTATGGGAATATTAGACTTTGAAGAAGGAGATATTCTAATTAATGGCAGGAGTATTAAAGAAGAGCCCATAGAATGTAAAAAAATAATGGCCTATGTACCAGATAATCCCGATTTATATGAGAATATGAAAGCAATAGATTATATTAATTTTGTTTGTGATATGTATGATACATCTCTAGAAATAAGAAAAGAAAACACCTTAAAGTATGCAAAAATGTTTGAAATAGAAGACAAATTAAATGATGATATATCAAGTTTTTCCCATGGTATGAAACAAAAAATTGCTTTAATAGCTGCTCTCAGTCATAATCCAGAAATACTTATCATGGATGAACCATTCGTAGGATTAGATCCTAAAGCCGTATACGATATGAAAGAGGTAATGCGAAATATGGCCAAAAGTGGCAAAACAATATTCTTTTCTACTCATATATTAGATGTAGCAGAAAAACTATGTGATAGAGTAGCAATAATTAAAGATGGCAGTATTACTACGATAGGTAAGATGAAAGACATTAAAGGAAATGAATCATTAGAAGAAGTCTTTTTAGAACTAGGTGAAAAAGCGTGAAAACATTATCTTTATTAAAAGCAGTTCTTACCGAAGATATGAATATGTTTAAATATTCAGCAGGTAAGAATGCTAGTACTAAAAAGAAAATACTATTACCAGTACTTCTTTTCCTAATCGTATGTTACTCAATAGGCTACTACGGATATATAATAGCAAAACCTCTATATGAAGTTAATCTTACTTATGTAATGCTTAGTTTATTTATTTTTATAGTTACCATAATAACATTAATAGAAGGAATATATAAGTCCCAAGGAATACTATTTGAATGTAAAGATAATGACTTATTATTTTCCCTACCAATAAAAAGAAGTCAAATACTATTTGTTAGAATATTTAAATTAATATTATTTCAGTATATATATAATTTAATGTTCTTATTACCAACTTTTGTTATCTATATCTACTTTGAACATCCTAGTATTAATTTCTATCTATTATCATTTGTTATGACAATATTAATACCTATAATACCTACAGTTATATCTAGTATAATTGGATACTTTATAAAACTTATATCAAGTAAATCAAAATCAAAGAAGATAATCCAAACAATACTATCTAGTATTATATTTATGGGAATATTTTTCTTAAGTTTTAATCTAAATAATTTTGTTAATGAGATAGCACTGCGTGCTAATAGTATCAACGATATATTAACTAAAATATATTATCCTGTAGGGGCTTACATTACACTAATAAATAAATTTGATATCATAGTATTTATAAAATTATTACTAATAAATATTATTCCATTTATATTATTTATCTTACTAGGAGGTAAATACTATTTCAACATAATATCTACTAGTAATAATAATACTTCTAAAAAGAATAAGAATAAAAAAGAATTATTTAAAAAGAATACTCCTATAAAAGCATTAACAATAAAAGAATTAAAGAGATATTTCTCTTCTCCAGTATATATGTTTAATACTATATTTGGCCTATTATTAATACTTGTTATAACAATACTTTTATGTATAAAAGGAAATAGTATAATAGATACATTACTTAGCACAGAAGAAGTAGGAGGTATAAATATATCATTACCACTTTTATATTATATCTTAGTGTTATTTTCATGTTTAATGACATCTATTACATCTTCCTCTATATCACTAGAAGGCAAGACTATTAATATTACTAAGAGCCTTCCTATTAGTGAAAAAGATATTTTAAAATCTAAGATAATTTATCCATATATTATAGAATTACCTTTAATATTAGTATCAGAATTATTATTCTTTATAGTATTTAAAGTAAATATAGCATATATATTATTAATATTTAGTATGAGTATTATTATAGTTACTTTATCTAGTATAATTGGTATAATTATTAATTTAAAATATCCTAAAATGAATGCCTCTAATGATACTGAGGTAGTTAAACAAAGTATGAGTAGTATGATATCATTATTTATTAACATGGGTATTATTATCATATCCTTAATACTAGGAACGTTATTATATAATAAAATAAATACTTACATATTACTTATTATTCATATATTAATACTATTATTTATCACTATAATATTATATATTATACTTATGAATAAAGGTATTAAAGAATATAAAAGTATTAATGTATAATTTATTATTTTCACTGTAAGCTTATAATCTTACAGTGTTATTTTAAGCCTTATTTCAAGTCTTAAAATAAAAATATCCTTGATATAATAGAATATAAATGATATAATTAAGACATAGGAGGTTTTGTTATGAAAAACAAAAAAAGCAAAAAATTAAAACAAATAGAATTGTCAATAAAAATGTTAAAATGCTTAAGCGATAGAAAAAAAGTTAGTGTTATTGAAAATTTAATAGATCACTGTTATGATGAAGAATGTTTAGATTTATTAAACAAAAATTTACTAAAGCTAAGCTTTTTGAATAGTAAAAGCTTTTATGAGGATATGGAAATGCTAAGTAAAGCAAATAATATAAAATGTGGCTTGACGATAATAGGAGACAAAAACTTTATGGATAGTCCATATCACAGAGAGGATTTAAAATTAATTAGTGAATCAAAGGTTGGCGGCTGGTCACTTTCTAAAGTAGCGAAAAATCAAGACTCAATATGTAGTCCTTATCATCGCGCAGATATGGAATTAATATCAAAAACCAATCGTCACAAAGAATATTTATCTGATTTAGCTACTAATAAAGTTTCACTAAATGATAAATATCATTTAGAAAATATGCAGATTTTATCCCAATCAATAAACGGATTTGAACATTTAACCGATAAATATTTATTCGAAATTATGACTAATAGTAAATTTGTCGAAGGCAAAAACTATCGCAAAGAGATTGAAGCACTTCAAATGGCCGATAATAGGTTGACTGCCAAAGCACTACACTATTATATAGTAAACCCAACAAATAAATTTTATGATGATGAAGATTTTAAATTGGGTTATGTGGGCGTTGGGTGTAACAGCCCTATGAATACTATGCTAATGCTTTCTCTTAACATAAATGATAAAATTCTTGTTGCGGGTAGTAATGACCCTGAATATGTAAATAACTTAAAAAAAATAAATAATGTTGATAAAAAAATAGTATTGTATTATACTTCACTTTTAATGAATCCATATTTTATAAAAAGTCCATATAAAGATTTTGATTTAAACTTTTTACAAAATATTATAGATGAAGACATTTTTTCAGATGTATATGCTTTAATGTCTTCAAAAGCATCATTAAATAGTACGAATCATAAAAAAGAAGTATTTCTAGTAAGTAAAACTACAGACAAGAGAAAACGCAGATGGATTGTAGGAAGATTAAGATTTGATGATTTTATAGGGCCATATGACAATGATGATATTCGTGAATATGATATGGAATATATTTCTAAACTAAACTTTGACTCTATTGACTTCAATACAGTGTCAAGAATCAGTTATTATATGGCAAATCCAGTAGGAATTGCAGATCCAAAACATAAAGAAAAACTTGATAGCATTTTAAGAGGAGAAGTAGTCAAAGACCTATATGCAGGAACAGAAGAGTTATATGATAGTATATATAAAGAAGAATCGGTTGGAAAACAACTAAAAGAAAAACAAAAGTCCAGAGTCCTAAGACCATCAGAAAATAAAAAATATTAATTAAAAATACATAGGTTTAAAACTTATGTATTTTTTGCTATAATATTAGATGTGATGTAATTATGATATTAAATGTAAGTGGAAGATGTGATATAGTAGCTTTTTATACCAAGTGGTTTATGAACAGATATAAAGAAGGATATGTAATGGTAAGAAATCCTTTTAATTATCACTTAGTAAGTGAAATATATTTTGAAGATGTTGATTTAATAGTTTTTTGTACTAAGAATCCTCTTCCAATAATAGATAGAATAAAAGAAATAGATAAACCAATTCTTTTTCATATAACAATAACTCCCTATAATAAAGATATAGAACCTAATGTTATAGATAAAAGGGATATAATTGAAGGAGTAAAAGAGTTATCAAATATAATAGGAATAGATAATATATATATTAGATATGATCCAATATTTTTAAGTGATAAATATAATATAGAATATCATATAAAGGCTTTTAATAAACTATGTAGTATGTTAAATGGTTATGTAAAACATATCATAGTATCATTTATAGATGATTATAAGAATGTTAGAAAGAATAATAATATTTTAAAAATTAAATCTTTTACTAAAGAAGATTATAAGTTAATAGGAGAATCTTTTTCTAAAATAGCAGAGGAAAATAATATGACAGTACAAACTTGTGCTGAAAAAGAAACATTAGAAGAATATGGCTTTATAAAAGAAGGATGTTTATCTCATACTTTAGCTTATAAGTTAACTGGTAAATCTTATAAGAATTGGACTTCAAGAGGTAGTAAATATTGCAGATGTGTTAATATGGTAGATATAGGTGTATATAATAGTTGTAGACACTTTTGCAAATATTGCTATGCTAATTATGATGAGAATAAAGTAATAGAAAATTATCATAATCATGATGTTAATTCTCCATTACTAATAGGTAATATAGAAGATAATGATATTATTAAAAGAAGGTATAAATAATGTATTAAAATTATAATTTATATAGTATAGATAATTATGTTAGAGTTAAAAATAAGATATAGTATAAGTGAAGATACGTTAGAAAAAATAAAATAAACCAAATAATAAAAATATTTGATAAGAAGACCATAGGCTTCTTATCACCTAATGAGATTATAAGCTCATTAGGAAATAAATAAAATTAATCTAAAGTAGATGAAATATTCTACTTTTTTTGATATAATGATTATAGAGGAATAAATATGAAAAAATTAAATTCAAATCATTTAAAAATAATAGCAATAATAGCAATGACAATAGATCATCTAGCAGATCTTTTATACCCTAATATGCAAAATAATATTATACCAATAATATTACATGTTATTGGTAGGGTGACTGCTCCTATAATGTTTTTCTTTATATGTGAAGGCTATTATTATACTAAGAATCTAAAAAAATATATAACAAGATTATTTATCTTTGCTATAATATCACACTTTGCTTATTGTTTTGCCTTCGGTATAAATTATATACCATTTACTACAGGTAATATCTTTAATCAAACTAGTATCATGTGGTCACTAGCTTGGGCAGTAGTAGCATTATATATAGCCAATAGTAATAATAAATTAAAAGAATATCAAAAATGGATATTAGTAATACTAATAAATATAATAGCTTTTCCTGCTGACTTTAGTTCAATAGCGGTAATGAGTATACTATCTATGTATTCTGCTAGAGGTAATTTAAATAAACAAATGAAAGCAATGATGTTATGGTTATCATTATATGCTTTAATATCATTTATCTTTGTAAATAAAATATATGGAATAATATCTTTGTTTGCAGTACTAGTATATCCTCTTTTAAAAGAATATAATGGCGAAAGAGGAAAAATAAAATGGTTAAAATGGTTCTTCTATCTATATTATCCATTACATTTAGTATTAATAGGAATATTAAGAATAATACTATATGGTAATATACCAATATTATTTAGTTAAATATAAAAAATATTAAGAGGTGAAAAATACATATGAATAAAATAAAAATAAAAGGAATATATAAACATTTTAAAGGAGACCTATATCTAGTTGAAGACATAGCAATAAATAGTGAAACAGAAGAGGAATATGTTATATATAGAGCCTTATACGGAGATAATAAACTATATATAAGACCATATAATATGTTTATATCAGAAGTAGATCATCATAAATATCCAGAAATAAAACAAAAATATAGATTCGAATTACAAAATATAAAAAGTGTAAAAAAAATATGAATATTTAATTAATAATTCATCACTAATTGTAAATAAAGGTAATGAAGAAATATATCTTGTTCTATCACATACTATATTTTCATCTTTCTTTAAAAATAAATGGTATTCCTTTATATTGCTTTCCCTATAAATTTCCATAAGTGATTTAGCTTTTTTAAGAAGTAAATCACTTTTTTTCTTTATAGTATTCAATTTCATTTTTATTAGTAGTTAAATAATACATCCCCTTATTATGAAAACCATTTATACATTCTCCAGATAAAGCTGCTGCTGATACATCGTTTACAGGAAAAATTAGATAGTGGAGAATTTACTTATAAAAAAGTATATGATATAGATAAAAATATCAAAGTTATGAATATTACACCTGATGCTGGACCAGATATAAAGTTTTATAATTATAATGATACTATATATACATTACATGATAATAATACAGATAATAAAATAAATGATAGTTATGATATGTATTTAAAAGCTAATTATAGTTTAAGTGATTATCTAAAATGGGAATATTCAACAGAATTTCTTGGTAAAAAAATAGATTATGATTTCATGTCTAATTATGTTTATGTAAAAGATAATATTTTATATAGTAAGAATTATGGTAATGAGAAGTGTCCTACTACTGAAAAAGTAAGTGGTAATTATGAAGGTGAAAAAGTAATTAGAATATATAATGAAAGAATAGTAAAAACAGATAAAACCTTTTATGAATTAATGAGTTATTTTGATCCTGATCTAAATAAAACAGTTACTACTACAGTAAAAATTAATATGTTAACTAAATATTATGATGAAATATTAACTTTTACCTATAAATATGTAGTATTAAAAGATTTAACAGTTATACCTATAAATGATATTATGGAAAATAGAGTAAGAGAATATCAATACGATTATTTCTTAAGTGGATTTAACTATATGAGTGAAGTTAGATATGAAGAATGATGAGAGAAGAAGATGTAAGAGTAAAATAATTGAGTTAGATACATTCTAGCTCTTTTTATTTTATCTAATTAATGATATAATTATATAGAGAAGTTATTAGATAGGAGGGTAAAATATGAAAAGAATCTATATCGTAACAGGAGCAAATGGCTTTTTAGGAAATAATATTATAAGAAAGTTAGAACAAGATGATAATAATGAAATAAGAGCTTTCGTTTTAAATGGCGAATCAATAAAATCATTAGAAAAATTAAAGTGTAAAATATATTATGGAGATGTCACAAAGAAAGAAACCTTATTACCTCTTTTTGAAAACACAGATGGTAAAGAAGTATTTGTAATTCACTGTGCAGCAGTTGTATACATAAAGACTAAATATAATCCACTTGTTTATAATGTAAATGTTAATGGTACTAAAAATATAGTAGATAAAGTACTAGAAACAAAAGCCAAACTTATTTATATTAGTAGTGTGCATGCTATTCCAGAGAAAGAAAATAATGATTTAATAGAAGAGATAACAGATTTTAATCCTAATGAAGTTCATGGATTATATGCCAAAACAAAAGCCGAAGCAGCAAAATATGTTATGAATGCAGCTAAAAATAAAAACTTAAATGCTTGTATTATTCATCCATCAGGAATTATAGGACCATATGATTATGGTAATAGCCATTTAACTGAATTAGTTAGAGAAGTATCAAATGGAAAACTATTTGCCACAGTAAAAGGAGGATATGATTTTGTTGATGTTAGAGATGTAGCGGCCGCTATTATTACAGCCTCTAAAAAAGATAATAAAGGAGAATGTTATATCTTATCAAATAGATATATAACAATTAAAGAATTATCAGATTTAATATGTGATGTACAAGGTATAAAAAAAATAAAAATGGTATTACCAATTTGTTTAGCAAAAATAATAGCACCTTTTTTTGAAGCATATTATAATTTAAAAAAACAAACACCTCTCTTTACAAAGTATTCATTATACACATTATCCTCTAATTCTAATTTTAGTAATAAAAAAGCTAAAGAAGAGTTAGGATATAAAAATAGAGATATGAAAGATACTATAAAAGATACTATAAGTTGGCTTAATAAAAAAGGAGAAAAATGAAAAAGAAAATAACAATTATTACTACATTGATAATAGTAATATTAATAATTATAGTTCTATATGCATTATATTATTTAAATTATATAGAGCATAAGAAATATACAAATAAAGATTTCAATATAATAACTTATAAGAGTAAGATAGATAAAGATAATGATGGTATAGATGATCAAACAGATATATTAAATAATGCAAAAGATTATATAAAAACAAAACCTAAATATAAGAGTAAATATTATACTACAGGCTATCCTAATGATGAATATGGAGTTTGCACTGATGTAGTAGCTTTTGCTCTAAAAGATGCGGGCTATGATTTAATGGTATTAGTAAATGAAGATATTAAAGCCAATAAAGATTTATATAATATAGATAATATTGATAAAAAGATAGATTTTAGAAGAGTTCAAAATTTAAAAATATATTTAGATAATAATGCTATAAGTCTTACTACTGATATAAATAAAATAGATAAGTGGCAAGGTGGAGACATTATTGTATTTAAAAAACATATTGGAATAGTATCAGATAACAGAAATAAAAAAGGAATATCTTTTATTATTCATCATGCTAATCCTTATCAAAGATATTATGAAGAAGATATTTTAGAATATCGTGATGATATAGTTGGTCATTATAGAATTAGTTAGATAAATAGTAATTTGTTGAAATGGAGTGATAATTATGAATGAAGAAATTAAAAATGCTATGGTAGAATTGGAAAATTGGCTTTCTGATCCACAAGAACTTGGAAAAAAGCCAGTAAAGATTGAATATGCAAATTCTTTTGAAGATGAAGATGGCATAAGATGTATAATTTTTAAATATAAAAAGAATATATTAGGCAAATGGCTTTTAGGAATTGTTAGTGAATCAGGAACATTTAGTGAAATGAAAGAATATAACCAAAAAAGCGAAATTGAGGATGCAAAACAAATATTAGAAATGTTGAAGAATTACTGGAAAGAAATGTCTAAAAAAATGCAATAATAAATTGCAACCAATGGAGGATGTTTATTATGGGATTATTTAATAAGTTTAAGAAAAAAGAAAAAGACGATTGGAAAAATGCTTATATGGGGAACCCAAATTTTTATAAAGGTAAAGATGGTAAGCCGTTTGGTGCATTTGCACTAACAGAAAATACCTTAACTTCACTTCCAAAGAATCCCAAAGCATTATATAAAATTGATGATACAGAAGTTGATGAATGGAAATTAATGCTTGTAAGTACAACTAATAATGGAGTTTTAGGAGATATAGATTATTATAAGGCAATAAATAAACTAATGAAGTTTGTTATTGATGAAAAGGATAATAATATTTTAATTAGAGGACTATCATTGAAAGAATTAAATGAAGTATTGAAATAATTACAAATTACAATTTAGTGATTTGTTAAATAAATAGTAATTTGCCGATAATCATTTTTTGAACAAAAGTTGTAACTTTTTTAAAATATGTTACTATGTAGTTGATTATTAGTAGAATTAAAGCTTATTTTTATTAAAATAAGAACAAAATAAAGGAGGTATTGTTATGAAAAAGAAAAAAATTATTATTTTATCTATTTTAGTTATCTTTATAATTGCTATGATTTGTGGTGTAATTTGGTACTTTAACAATAGAAATTCAAATTATAAGCCAAATGGCAAATTAAATTATGATACAGTACTTGTGAATGAAGAAACAAATCCATATTATCAAGTTGGATTTGCTGATTATGTGTTTATAGGAAAGGTAGATAAGGAAATTGAAAGGACATTCTCAGATTATGGCTCAGCTAGAACTATATATGAAATCGAGGTAACAGAAAATTTGAAGGGTGATCTACAAAATATAATTAAAGTAACTTATCCTGGTGGATATGATAAAGATGGAACTCTTATATTGCATAAAGGTGATTATATAACGGATGAGGAATTACCAAAGATAGGTGAAAATTATATATTTGTGGGTATTGGACAGCCAAACGGAACAATATTATTACAAGATTTATATTCTGATACTCCATATACAGAAGAAAATAAAGAAAAATACTTGGACTATATTAATAATCAAGAGAATGTAGACAGAGAAAGATTTAAAAGTATTTATGAGAATTAGAAAAATGCAATAGTTGATTAACAATAACTACTTTTCTTTTTTATGCTATTATTGTAAAAGACAAATTACAATTTAGTGATTTGCTAGATAGATAATAATTTATAAAAAATGAAATAATTTATTGACTTGCACGTAACGGATAGTGATATTGTGTTAGTGAGGTGAAAGTATATGAGATTAAATGAAGTTATTAAACAAGTTGATTTAAGTAAGAGAGCAATAAAATTCTATGAAGAAAAAGGTCTATTAAAAACTAAAAGAGATAGTAATGGTTATAGAAATTATACTGATAAAGATATTAGTTTATTAAAAGAAATTTCATCATATAGAAAAATGGGGATAGGATTATCAGATATTAAGAAAATTTTAAATGATAAGAGCGTATTAAAACAAATTCTAATAGAAAAGAAAAAAGAAATAACAATTTCGCAAAATGAGTTAGAAGCATTAGAAAAGTTTATAGAAAATAATAATATAGAAGAATTATATGATTCTGTTGACTATAAAACTCTTGCTGATGCAATTCAGAATTCTATTCCTGGTTTTTATGGATATTATTTTTTAAATCATTTTTTACCATATTTACAAATAAGAATTCAAACAAAAGAACAACAAGAAGCATATAATAGACTTATTGAATTCTGGGATAACACAAATATTAGAATTCCATTTTTAATGAAATTAAATTCTTGGATTTTGTTTAAATTAAATTCTAAAAAATCACCTATAGTTCAAATTGAGCAAATTGATTCGCAAATCAAGGAAATGCTTAATCCAACTGAAGAAGAATATGAAAAGTTAAAGAAAAAGGTTAATGATGGATATAAATTAAAAAATAGTATTTTTTATAAATATAGTTTAATAGGAATAAGTCAAAGAAAATTTATGAAGGAATTACAAAATAAGGGATATAATGATATATTTATTCCAAGTATGATTGCATTATCACCAAAATATAAAGAATATCATAATGCTTTAATGGCAATTAATAAAAGAATTTGTGATGATTTAGATTTATATTATGACACCAATTTTAATTTAATTAAAAAGAAAAAATAATTCAAATTCCAACTTAGTAATTAGTTAGAAAAATAGTAATTTGATAAAATGTTAAAACTCTTTGACAAACTTCCAAAAAACTTATGTAGATATGTTAAATGCTAATAGTATATAATTTTTGTGAAAGGAGAAAAAGAATGAATTTAGGAGATAAAATTTTACAATTAAGAAAGAAAAATGGACTTTCGCAAGAACAATTAGGTGAAAAAGTAGATGTTACAAGACAAACTATTTCTAACTGGGAATTAGGTGAAACAACACCTAATCCAGAGCAATTAAAAAAAATGTCAAAAGCATTTAATATTAGTGTTGATGAAATCTTGGATAATGATTCAAAGGAGTTTTTAATGAACAAAATAAGTAATACAGAACGACTAGCAGGAATAATAATCAAAATATTAAAAGTAATAGGATTTGTATTCATTGGATATATTATATTTATGATAATTGCAGTGATTGGACTAGGAACTTATACAGTTGTTAAAAAAGATAATGCTAATGTGGAAAGTAGTGCGACAACAATATGTTCTATTGATAATAAAAAGTATCAAATAGAATTTGGAACAAACAATTATTTTAAATGTAATAATTGTTCTAAAAAAATGTCAGATGAAATAAATGAGATTGTAGATTTTAACAATATTAACAATTCAATGATAAATATAGAAAATTATTTTAAAAATAATAATGGAACTTGTGAATAATTACAAATTACAATTTTATCAAGCAGATCTATAGAAAGATTTGCTTTTTTCATGTTATAATATTAATAGAAAGACAAATAGTAATTTGTAGGGAAGTTAATTATATGTCTAAGAATAATAAAGATAAAGTAGAAAAGAATTAGTAGAGGAGTGAATATTATGGGAGGACTTAGTGTTATAGTTCTTATGAATATATTATTATTTTTATATATATTCTTTATTACTATTTTTGTAGCTATTATATTATATATGGTAATAAGTTATACCTTTGAAGGTATTTCAATTATGTGTATGAGTAAAAATATGGGATATAAAAATACTTTTACTGCTTGGATACCTTTTTATAATAAATATTTATTAGGTTCAATAGCGGGTAATAAAATAATGGGTATTATATCAGGGACTTTATCATTTGTATCAATTTGTTTAGGTATTTATTTTTATATTCATAAAGAATTAGAAATAGTTTTATTTATTATATTAATAATTAGTTTAATAATTACTTTTATATTAGATACAATAATATCACATAAAATATATATTAGTCATACAAATAAATATGGAGATATATTAACTATATTTAATATCTTATCTTTTGGTTTATTAAGACCGATATTTCTTTTTATAGTTAGGAATGGCGAGGAGAAAATAAATGTTAAAAGAAAAAGTAAAAGAAGTAATTAAAAGATTTAGATTAGAGAATGAAAAGGCTATTACTTTTGGTCATCCTAAAATGAAAACAAAATGGATTTTACCATTACCTGGTGTAACAGTATATTCTTTTGAACAATTTCAGCCATTTTTTATATATTTTGACAAAGAAGGAATAAGCTTCTTTCCATTAGATATGAATAATAAGTATAATATTATAGGAAAGTCATTTATATCATGGAATGATTTAAAAAGATTTAATTTTAAAAAAGGCTTAATTATGGAAGATGAAATACAATTACAACTAGAAAATGACAAAATAGAAATGAAAATTACTAAATCAAAAGCTATGAATAATTGGATTAAAATAAACAATACTTATTTAATAGAACATAATCATTTTTATATATAAAATTTAAAAAAGTTCACATCATTTTTTGTGAATTTTTGTTTTTAATCTGAGCTTTTTCTTTTGTTCAGATCCATACCAATTAATTGTAATTTTATGGCTATTAAATTAATTTCCTCATATGAAAATCCTAATAATTTTAATTCTTTTCTACTCATCTTTAGTAATTCTTCGGTAGAGTTAATGTCGTTTAATTTTAACTTGTCTAAGATAGCTTTTTGCAGATTTAAATCATTTAAATACATAATTATTTATTTACTACTCTAAAAATGTAGTCTTTTACTTCTTCTACTGACATATTTAAAGATACAGATAATTCATTATATAAATATTTTTCTGCAAGTTTAAAATAATTATTATCTTTTTCACTTATCTTTTTTTTATTATTAACTCTACTTTCGTTTCTTAGAAAAGTAGTTTTAATAATTTTTATAAGATCTTCATAATTTCCAGTATATAACATTTCCTTATATTTTGCATCTAGATTTTTTTCGTTGATATTTTCAATTGGATTTATTTTAGGTATTCTTTCAATTAACTTTTTTGCCTTATCTGTTGAAATTACATCTCTTAAAAATCCCATTTTATTTTCAATAGGAATATCAATTATTAAAGAACTATCATCAATTGGATTCATTACATAATATGTAGTGTTTTTTAATTTACTTTCCTTAATATCTCTAATAATGCAAACATCACGTCTATAGACAACATAATCACCTTTTTTATACATAAAAAGAGCCTCCTTATATATAATATTTTACCAAAAATTTAAAATTTTCGTAAGTTTAATTATTGAAAAAAATTAAAAAAAATAGTATAATTTATCTTGTGAGACGAGTAGCTTTCAATAAAGAGGCGTAAATCCAGTTGATGGTTTTTGCCTCTTTTTTCTCGTCAAGATAGGAGGAGTTATGAAAGAAGAAAGACAAAATAAAATGGCAATAACACCAATGAATAAACTTATTCTAAAAATGGGATTACCAATGATTGTATCTATGGTTTTACAAGCACTTTATAATGTTATAGATAGTATTTTTGTTGCTAACATGGGTTCTATTGGTGCCATTGCCAATCAAGCATTGACATATGCTTTTCCAATCCAAATAATGATTATTGCTATCGGTGTTGGAACGGGTGTTGGCTTAAATGCTTTATTATCTAAAAGTTTAGGGGAAAAGGATAGAGAAAAAGTAAATAGAATAGCAGGAAATGGAATATTTTTAAGTATATGTATCTATTTAGTATTTTTACTATTTGGATTATTTGGCTCAAGATGGTTTATTTCTTTATTTACTGAGGATAAAGAAATAATAGAAATGGGAACTACATATTTAAAAATATGTACTTGCTTTTCACTTGGCTCAATAGGTTATACCGTTTATGAAAGATTTTTACAAGCAACCGGAAAAACAATGTTATCCACTATTTCTCAAATATCAGGAGCAGTTGTTAATATAGTGTTAGATTATCTATTTATTTATCCACTAAAAATGGGAGTAGCGGGAGCAGCATGGGCCACTATTATTGGACAATTCGTATCATTATTTATAGCAATGTACTTTCACTATAAAAAGAATATAGAAATTAATGGTAATATAAAATATATAAAACCTAATATCGATTTAATAAAAGATATTTATAGTATTGGAGTTTCTGCATCATTAATGCAAGCCTTACTAGCAGTAATGATGGCAGGAATGAATGCCATATTAGGTTTAGCCCAAGTTAATCAAACTGTTTTAATTGGCTCTTTTGGTATTTATTATAAGATACAACAAATTGCACTATTCTCAGCATTTGGCTTATCAAATACAATTATTTCAATATTATCATTTAATTATGGTATGCAAGACAAAAAAAGAATAAATGATTGTATAAAATATGGAATAATCGATACAATTATAGTCACTTTAGTAATAAGTATTTTATTTGAATTATTTGCTTATCCACTAGCTAACTTATTTGGAATGGCAGGAGGTACTTCAAAAGAAATAATAAAAGTATGTGTAAAAGCATTAAGAATTTCCAGTATTGGATTTATATTTATGGGCATATCTATTGCTATTCAAGGAGTATTACAATCTATAAGATATGCATTAAGACCATTAATCATTTCACTTTTAAGACTTACTATATTTGTTTTTCCTATAGCTTATTTATTTACCAAAACAAATAACGTAACAGAAATTGTTTGGTGGACATTTCCAATATCCGAGTTTTTAACTTCAATAATTTCATTATTTATATTAAAAGATTCATATAATAATAAAATTAAAAATATTAAAAATAGTAAAATAAAAAATAATCTAATTATTTCTATATCTAGAGAACATGGAACAAATGGAAAAGAAATTGGTAGATTAGTAGCAAAGAAATTAAATATACCATTTTATGATAAAGAAGAAATAAAAAAGTTTGCCATTCAAAATAAAATGATAGATAATAATTATACAGAAGAAGAAATATATGACAAATTTTTATCATTAGATGTAAAAAAGGAAGCAATTATTAATCAAGCTAAAGTAATAAAAAAAATTGCTAATAATGGAGATGCAGTCATTATAGGAAGATGTGCTGACTATATATTAAATGATAATGATAATTTAGTAAAAGTATTTATTTATGCACCATTAGATTATAAAATAAAAAATATTATGAAAAATTATGGAGATAATGAAAAAGAAGCTAAAAAACATATAATTGCTTCAGATAAATCTAGAGCAGCCTACTATGGAGTAATAGCAAATAAAGTTTGGGGAGATAAAAATAACTATGATTTATGCATTGATGCTAGAATAGGAAATGAGAATGTTGTTAAGATTATATGTAACTATATAAAAAATAAATAATTTAATAGAGATTAGTTTGAAATATAACTAATCTTTTTATTATATAAATATACCGAGGTTTTAAATATTAAAACTATTGAATAAAATATAGAAAGGAAGAAAATAATGAAGCAATCACTGATTTAAAGTATGCTCATTTACCTTATGGACCGGTAGTAGATAATAGAAACTCTTTATATAATTTTCTAATAAAAAATGATTATATAAAAATTGAAATTAATGATATAAGTACAAACTTTACTACCGATAAAGATTTTGATAAGAAGTTATTTACCAAAGAAGAACTTAATAGTATGAAATTAATAAAAGATAAGTTTAAAGGATATTCTGCTAGTGAATTAAGTGATTGGGCACATAGTTTTAAAGGTTATATTGATACAAAGAATGGTAAAATAATTGACTATAAAACTGCCAAGTATTTAGATATTGATAATATTTAAAGAATGATAAGTAATTATAATTTGGTATAATTACGTAGAGTTAAACTTAAAAAGACAACTGTTCGGAATCTCCGAACAACTGAAATATACTTGACAGTAAAATTAAATAATTGGAATTATAGAAAAAAGAAAGTATAATAGTATTAAATCAGAAAGACATACTACCTGAAAATGTTAATCGCTATCGGGTGGTGCGAGTAATAAGTTATCCCGAACGAAAATGTTTGAAAACTCTTACTTTAATGTAGAATTTTCTTTTAATTTATGATAAAATTTTACTAAGTAGCTATAAAAATATAAACCATTAAAGGAGAAAAAATATGAATAGATGTAAATGGTGCAATATAAATAATCCTAAGTATATAGATTATCATGATAACGAATGGGGAATATTAAAAACAGATGATAACTATCTATTTGAAATGCTTATATTAGAAACATTTCAAATAGGATTATCCTGGGAATGTGTACTTAATAAAAGAGAAGCATTTAAAAAAGCCTATGATAATTTTGATTTAGATAAAGTATGCAATTATAACAATGACAAAATCAAAGAACTAGAAAACAATCCAAATATTATTAGAAACAAATCAAAAATAAAAGCCAGTATTAATAACGCTAAAATATTTAAAAGTATCAAAGAAGAATATCATAGTTTTTACAATTATTTAAAAACATTTACTAATAACAAAAAAATATATGAATATAATAAAACAACATCATCCTTATCAGATAAAATATCTAAAGATTTAAAAAGAAGAGGAATGACATTTATAGGAAGTATTACAATATATTCCTATCTCCAAGCAATAGGTATTATCTATTCCCATGATAAAGATTGTTACTTATTTAAAACAAATAAATAAAATATAAATTAATATATATAGATATATTCTAAAAACAAATAACAATACATATATATAACTAGGTGATTTTATGTTAAAAAGAATGTCTATAAAAAAAATAATGGTATCAACATGTGCCATTATAGTTTTATTAATAATTTATATTTTACCAGATAATAGTAGAAAAATAAAACTAAAAAACAATAAAATAGAATATATAAGTAACGATATAGTAGGAACAATATATTTAGTTGATAGTAATAATTACGTAGCCAGAACAAGTATACCAACGTGTAAATGTGAAGGAGTAGATATAGCCAAAGATCTACTAGAAGGATTAATAATAGATGGAAACAAATCAGATATAATACCCAATGGTTTTAGAAGTATATTACCATCAGGAACAAGTATATTAAATCTAGAATTAAAAGATAAAACACTAACCATAAACTTCTCTAAAGAATTATTAGAAGTATCCCCTAATGAAGAAAGAAAAATGATAGAATCAATAGTATATACCCTTACTAGTATAAAAGGAATAGATAAAATAAAAATACAAGTAGATTCTTCTCCATTAACAAAACTACCAAATAGTAAAGAACAATTACCAGAAGAATTAGATAAAAATTATGGTATAAACAAAACATATGACCTAGTAACCACTAATAACATAATATCATATACAACATATTACGTAAACAAATATAATAATAACGAATACTATGTACCAGTAACCAAATATATAAATAATAAAGATAACGATATCATAAAAATAATAATAAAAGAACTAAGTAGTTCACCCATATATGAAACAAATCTAATGAGTTATTTAAATGCTGGAGCAGTATTAGAAGATTACGAATTATTAGATAACAATCTAAAACTAAATTTCAACGAATTATTATTAAACGATATAAACAAAAAAAACCTTCTAGAAGAAGTAATATATACCATAAGTTTATCTATGGATAACTATTATAATAACCTAGAAACAGTATCATTTTATATAAATGATGAAGAAGTATATACAGTAAACATAAATGACATAAAATAATTGACTAATTTATTATCTAATGTTATACTCTATATATAGAGTATAGGTGATAAAGATGGATATAAATAGAAAAATAAAAATATCTGGTTTAATAATAGGAATACTATTATTTATCGTATTAATATCAGGATTTAGTTACGCTTATTATAGTTCTGTAGCAACAGATACATCCAGTGTAAAAGGTACCGCTGGATGTTTTGTAGTAGATCATGTAAAAGGTAATAATGTAACAGGAAACGTAATATTATTTGATGAAAACAAAATAATAACAAATAACAACATAACAGTTAAAGACGGAATGCAACTAACATATGTAACCGCAGGTATTAATAACGCATGTACTATTGACGGATATATGATTATGAAAATGAATGTCAAAACATTAAATTCAGCCTTCATAACCGGAGAAAGTAAAGGAGCATTCAAATACGCTATAGCCAAATATTCACCAACAACCTATACATTTCCTAGTATATCAACATTAAAAAACAAATCATTTGAAATAATAAAAACAGCCAGTATAACATCTACTGGAGAACAAACAATATTAACAAAACAATTACCACATAGTACCAAAGATGGTTATCTAATAATATTCTATATCGATGGAGATAAAGCCTTTAACGATGCTGGCAATACCTCATTCAGTGCCACTATAACTGCAGAAGCAAGTCAAGGTAACGCTCCAGAAAAAGCTTCTGCACTAATAACTAACCTATATAATAATAGTACCAAGACACCAGTAAAAAATAATAGTATTACATATCAGTATGATACTAGAAATAACCTAATGCAAGATACTGCTGGTAATATAAGATACTATGGGGCCTCTCCTAACAACTATATATACTTTAATTGTGATAGTTATCCTAGTACTAACTGTGAACTATGGAGAATAATAGGAGTATTTGATGGTAAAATAAAACTAATAAGAAATGAATCAATAGGCAAATATTCCTGGGATACATCCGCATCATCAGTAAACTCAGGATATGGCATAAATGAATGGAATCAAGCTGATTTAATGAAACTTCTTAATCCAGGTCACGAATCGGAATCAGTAGGAGGAAGTCTATATTATAATAGCAGGTCAGGTACATGCTATAATAGCAATAATAATGCTACTAAATCATGCAATTTTACTAGTACAGGTATAAAAAATGATACAACAAGAAATATGATAGCAGAGACAACATGGAATCTTGGAGGGTGGAACTCATCAGACATATTTTCTAATGAAATGTATGAAAAAGAAAGAGGTACAACTACAGTATCAAATCCTAGAGATGGCATAACTAGAGCAACCACATGGACTGGTAAAATAGCTCTTCCTTATCCATCTGATTATGGCTATGCCACTGACTTAAGTAAATGTTCCCAAACATTATATAACTATGATAGTAATACAGACTCATATGCATGTCGTAGTAACGATTGGATGTATTCAATTTTTAAGACAAATAGCTATAATTGGCTATTAACCCCTCTCTCAGGCGTTGCGTATGGTGCGTTCGGCGTGAGCTCGGCGGGCCCTGTCCGCAGCTACAGCGTCTATTATGCGTTTGGGGTCGCTCCAGTCCTATATCTTGGTTCTGACCAAGATATAGTGGCAGGGGATGGTTCACAAAGTAAGCCATACCAGTTAGCTAATAGCTAACTGGGCAAACAATGTTAGGAAAAACATGGCAAAAATGGCCCTAAGGAGGCGAAGTCTCCTAAAGGCCCGGCAAGCAGAACTTATCATTAAGTAGCCAAAACTATAATATAGGTAATAATTAATACCTTAATAATGTTAATTACTACAATAATATAAAAATATATAATTTATATTAAAAATATATTTTAACAAATAGAAATCAGCCAAAATATAATTTTAATGACAGTGAAAATATTTTTTCACTGTCTTTTTGTATTCAAAACTAATTTTTACTCATTTGCAAGCAATATTAATATCTGCTATTGTATATCTTGAAGGAGGACAATATGAACTATTATAATGAAATAAAAAATAAATTAATAGATAATGAAGTATATAAAAGAGTAAAAGATTATTCTAAGAATAGAAATGATCTTAATACTTATTATGAAGTAGGTAAGTTATTAATTGAAGCACAAGGTGGTGAAAATAGAGCCAAGTATGGAGATAATCTTATTAAAGAATATTCTAAAAGACTTTTTAATGATATTGGTAGGAAATATAACATTACTACATTAAAGAGAATAAGACAATTTTATCTTGTGGTAGAAAAAGGTGCACCACTGGCGCACCAATTGACTTGGAGTCACTACTGTGAGTTATTACCACTAAAAGATATTAATGAAATAAATTATTATATTCAAATGACAATAGAACAATGTTTAAGTAAAAGACAGTTAAGAGAAAGAATAAAAACTAAAGAATATCAAAGATTAGATGATAATACTAAGCTAAAATTAATTAATAATGAAGAGTTAGAAATTAATGATAATGTTAAAAATCCTATAGTTATATGTAATAAAAATAATCTTGATAAAAATAATATAAGTGAAAAAGTATTAAAAAATTTAATACTTGAAGACTTAGATAATTTTCTAAAAGAATTGGGTAGTGGTTTCTGTTACATAGAAAACGAATACAAAATAAAGATAGGAAGTACTTATAATTATATAGATTTATTATTATTTAATATTAAATATAATTGTTATGTAGTAATAGAACTAAAAGTATGTAAGCTTAAGAAAGAACATATAGGACAAATAGAAGTATATATGAATTATATAGATAGACATATTAAAAGTATTAATCAAGATAAAACTATAGGTATTATTATATCTAGAAGAGACAATCATTACTATATCGAATACTCTAGTGATAAGAGAATATTAACTAGAGAATATATACTAACTTAGGAGGACAATATGAATTATTATAATGAAATAAAAAATAAATTAATAGACAATGAAGTATATAAAAGGGTAAAAGATTATTCTAAGAATAGAAATGATCTTAGTACTTATTATGAAGTCGGAAAGTTATTAATTGAAGCACAAGGTGGTGAAAATAGGGCAAAGTATGGTGATGGCCTAATTAAAGAATATTCAGAGAAATTAACTAAAGATTTAGGAAAAAAATATTCTATAACTTCACTTAAATATATGAGAATGTTTTATTTATTTGTTGAAAAAAGTCAGCCACCGGCTGACCAATTAACCTGGTCCCATTATTGTGAACTATTACCGCTTAAGGATATAAACGAAATAAATTACTATATTAAAATTACATCAGAGCAATGTTTAAGTAAAAGAAAGTTGAGAGAAAAAATTAAAAGTAAAGAATATCAAAGATTAGATGATAATACAAAATTAAAACTAGTTAATAAAGAAGAAACTAATGTAACTGATTTTATTAAAAATCCAATAGTTATTAAAAATAAATATAACTATGATATAGAAAATATTTCTGAGAAGATGCTTCAAACATTAATACTCGAAGATATACCATCATTTTTAAAAGAACTTGGAGATGGTTTTAGTTTTATAGAAAATGAATACAAAATAAAAATAGGTAATACTTATAATTATATAGACTTATTATTATTTAATTATATTTATAATTGTTTTATAGTAATAGAGTTAAAAGTATGTGAGTTAAAGAAAGAACATATAGGACAAATAGAAGTATATATGAATTATATAGATAAACATATTAAAAGTATTAATCAAGATAAAACAATAGGTATTATTATATCTAGGCGTGATAATCATTATTATATAGAATATTCAAGCGATAACAGAATATATACTAGAGATTATGTAATAAGTTAGGAGGATGATATGAATTATTATAATGAAATAAAAAATAAACTAATAGATAATGAAGTATATAAGCAAAAGGTGGTGAAAATAGGGCAAAGTATGGGAATGGATTAATAAAAGAGTATTCCAAAAGGTTAACCAGTGAACTAGGAAAAGGCTATACCTTCATTGCATTGTCCAGAATGCGACAATTTTATGTATTGTCTGAAAAAGTTGCGACATTGTCGCAACAATTATCTTGGAGTCATTACTCAGAATTATTATCACTTAATGATGTTAATGAAATTAATTATTATATATCTATAACAGAAAGTTATAACTTGAGCGTAAGAGAATTAAGAGAAAAATAAAAAACTTCTTACTAAGTAAGAAGTTAATATCTAAGTGGTGTCCTGGTGGAGATTCGAACTCCAGACCGATCGCTTAGAAGGCGATTGCTCTATCCAGCTGAGCTACCAAGACATCAGTCGATATAAATGATACCACAATATTATTAAAAAATCAACTACTTTTGCAAAAAAAGTTTACAAAAACAATATTTTCCTATATAATTTTCTTAGGAGTACATATGAAGAAAATAATAAATATCTTAACATTTATATATATAATAGTATTATATCATCTTACTAAAAATAGTAATACTTTCTTACTTACCTTTAGTTTTAGCTTGTTTTTAATATATTATAGTATATTTAGTTCAAATAAAATAAAAAAATTATTAAATGATTATTATGATAAAAAATATCTATATACAATGAATAAAGTATTTAAATGTAGTATATTACTTATCATTATTTTAACCATGCTTTTAGGAGTAATATCTTACATTATATCAACACTAATAAATATAGAAAAATTATATCTAGTTAATATAACCATGACAATATTCTTATCCATATCACTTATTATAAAACTAATAAATAACTATTTAAATATATTTGGATATAAAAAAAACATATTATTAAATATATATAAATTAAGTAGTATATTATTTAATATAATCAATATCTTCTTACTATATAAAGTTTTTTTATTAGAAGATTATTTAAAAATAATAATAATATATTTAGTACCAATAATATTAGGCATAATACTAATAATATTATCTTATATATTAGTAGTAAAGAAAAACAATAAATATACAAAAAAGAGAGAAGAAACAAAAATAAATTATATTATACAAATAAAAAAATCATTAATAGATAATAGATGCATAATAATATATAATATAATAAACGCATCATATATATACATATCCATTATAGTATTATATTATATATTACTAAATAGATATAAATATAGTTATGATGATGTATCAAATTATATTACCAATACATACTTTTATGGAATAATAATTATATATATTATACATTTAATAATCAAAAAAATATATAATACAGATATAAATAAATTAAAAACATCTATAATAAACAAAGATAATAACTATAAAGACTTATTTCATAAAATATTAAATAAAATAATCAATACCAGCCTAACGATAACTATAATATTAATGATTATATCAGGACCAATCAATATTACATTATTTAATAACGATTATAACTTTATTTTCGGATTAGTACCATTAATATTCTTTTATACAATATACGATAGTATTGTAAATATAAATATAATATGTAACAAAGAAAAAAATATTATAATATTTCTTTTAATAAGCTTAATAACTAAGATAATTTTTGAAGTACCACTAATAAATTCAGCATATAGAATGGGATATACAGCATATTTCGGAAGCATAGCCAGTACAATATTAGGACTAATAATCAGTATTATTATTGGAATAATACTTTTAACTAGAAAACTAAAAATAAATTTATTAGATAACTTTAATAGCATATTAAATATTATCTATGAAAACATAATATTATGTTTAATATTAACATTATTTACATTAATAATAAAAGTAGATACAAAAAACATCATCAATAGCATTTTAGTCATAATTTTTTACATATTTATAACTATAATCTATTATATAATCAAAAGAATAATAATACCAAAAAACAACCAGTAATATTGCACTTTTTAGTTAATTATGATATTATTATATCAGTAAGATAGTGAGGAATAACATGGAATACGATAAGAAGAAAAAAATATTAATAATATCAGGACTAACCATCCTATGTTTAGGACTACTAGGGGGAAGTATAGCTTATTTCACAAGTATACTATTCGAAGATTTAAATGTAAACACAACCACTAAAGGATTAGATTATTATATAACATATAATAAAGGTACTGATATAACACGTGGCACCATAAATCCATCATCTACATATACAGGAGGAAATAGCATTACCATAACATTATATAAAAAAGATAACACATATGACATATATGGACACATATATATGGATGTTACCTCAATAGGGGATAAATTAAAGAACAGCGATGCATTAAAATATACCGTTGTAAGTGGCAACACCGTAATATCCTCAGGCAGTATGAAAGGAACTTCAGCAGGAACATCAAAACTAATAGCAACAAACATACCGCTTAGCACAACAAGCACCACTTACAAAGTATATTTATGGTTTGATGAAAACAATATAAACGATTATGAAGTACAAGGGGAAACAATAAAAGCTACTGTACGCTGTACAGCTAGTATGAAGCAAGAATAAAAAAACAAAAAAAAGAATAAAAAAGAAGGTGAAAAAATGGCTAATGTGTCAAATTACTACATAGAATCCAGAACCAAACTAATTAGTAATAAAGAATCATGCATTATAGGCAATAAGTACAGAATAACCATATTAACACCAAGATTAGCCAGATTAGAGTATACACCAAGTGGTAAATTTATCGATGACCCAACAGCCTTAGTCATTAATAGAACCTTTCCCAAAACACCATATGGCATCACCGAAAGTGAAACACTAATCCAAATAGATACCGGCATTTTCACAATCACATACGTAAAAGATAAAGATTTCAAAGCTGGAAACCTCGGCAGTAATCTAAAAGCCGTCATAAATAATACTACAATAGAGTGGCAAATGAATAGCCCACAAGTAAAAAATTTAAGAGGTATAAATTATTCAATTGACAGCATTAAGGATAAAATAATTCTAGATACAGGATTATATTCTTTAGATGGCTATGCAGTAGTAAAAGACAATACTCCAGTATTAACAGAAAACGACATTTTCATCCCAAGAGAAGAAGGATCAAAAGACATATATCTCTTTATGTACAATAAAGATTTTGACGGATGCTTAAACGACTATTTCACTTTAACCGGCTATCCAAACCTAATACCAAGATATGCCTTAGGGGCATGGTGGTATAAAAACGATAATTACACCAGTAAAGATATAATATCATTAGTAGATAGATTTAACAAAGACAATATCCCAATATCAATATTTCTATTAGGAGACTCATGGCGTGGAAACAACAATTACATACCAAGTATTGACCTAAAAAACGTAAGCAATTATTTAACACAAAAAAACATAAAATTAGGAGTAACAATTAATCCAAATTTAGAAATAACCAAAGGAACAAATGAATACAACCTAATAAGCAATTATACTAATGAAGAAAAATTCAAATTTATTCCCCTTAGCAACGAAAAACTGGGCATATACCTAAACATGTTTATAAATAATCTAGAAATGCAAGGCGTAGAACTATATAGTATTGATTATAACAATCCAAATGACAAAATAGATTTGTGGAAATTTGCCCATTATCATCATGGAAAAATAGAAACAAGAGGAAAAAGAGGATTATCACTAACCAGAAATCATGGTATAGCGGTACATCGCTATCCAATCATTTGGAGTGGTAAAACATTAGTAAATTGGACAACCCTAAATCTATTACCAAGATATAATCTCCAAGGATATAACGTCGGAGTATCTTTCATAGCCCATCCCATTGGCGGTTATCATAACGGTATTGAAGAAGCTGAATTATATTTAAGATACATACAATTCGCCTGTTTCTCACCAATCTTTTTACTTGCCAGTGAAGGAGGCAAGTATTACAAAAGAGAACCATGGAAATGGAATCCAATTATCGAAAACGATATTATTTATTTTATGAATTTAAGATACAAATTAATACCATACATCTATACCGAAAGCTATAACTATCATAAAACAGGAAAAGGAATAGTAAAACCATTCTATTACGATTACCCAAAAATATTAGATGATGTTCAATACAAAAATCAATACTTTTTCGGTCAAAACCTTTTCGTATCACCAATAACTAACAAAAAAAATATAGTTATCGATAGAGTAATGAAAAAAATATTTGTTCCAGATGGCATTTGGTTCAATTTATTAGATGGAAAACAATATAATGGAGCTAAATATTATACCAATTTCTATCGCGATGAAGATTATCCCGTATTCGTAAAAGCCGGATCAATAATACCAATGAGCTATAATATTAAAGAAGATATACCAAGTACTCTAGAATTAAATATATATCCACTTAACGATGGAACATACAATCTATACGAAGATGACGGCGTAACAAATAACTATAAAAAAGGTATGTATATGATAACAAACTTTAGTTATCATTATGAAAAAGATAATTACACCTTAAAAATATCAAAATCAGAAGGCAAAAATCTTCTAAGCAAAAGAAACTATTTATTAAGATTCAAAAACACCAAAAATATTAAAGCAGTATACATAGAAGATAAAAGCATTACTTATAATTGCTATTATGATAAAAACGATTTCGTTATCCAAATAAATAACCTTATCGTAGGCAGAGACTTAGAAGTAAATATAAAAGGTGAAAATGTTTTAGTAAGTTCTATTAGGCTTATCAATGAAGACATTAAAGAAATATTATATGACTTAGCAATAAATACAAGTCTAAAAGACAAATTAGATGAAATATTATTTAGTGATTTAGATGTTAAGAAAAAAAGAATAAAAATAAGAAAATTAAAGAAAAAAGGATTAGATAGTAAATATATAAAAATATTCATCAATTTACTTGAATACATCCAAAAAATATAGTATAATACAGACTTATATGGAGGTAATATAATGAAAGAAATATTAAATATACTATTAGACTTTATAATATCATATACATTAATATTTATATTATATTATTTCTTTTTTGTCTTTAAAAAGACAAAATATAATAAAAAGAAAGTACCAGTGGAATACTATTATTTAGTAAGAGTATATGGATTAGATGAAAAAAAAATAAATTACAAAAAATTTTTATACACTTCCGCAATTATAAATACTTTTATAATTGCTTTGACTTATGTAATTGTTTTTCACTTATTAGACAATTGGCTATGGCAATTGCTATGTAGCATAATACTCATAATCCTATTAATAATAATTATGTATGGAATACTAGGAAGACATTATCAGAAAAGAGGTAAAAAAAATGTATAATTTCAAAAAAATAGAAAAAAAATGGCAAGAGTACTGGGAAAATAATCATGTTTTTGAAGCACAAAACGAGAGCAACAAAAAACCATATTACATTCTAGTAGAATTTCCATATCCATCAGGAAGTGGACTACATGTAGGCCACGTTAGAGGCTATACAGCACAAGATGCTATAGCTAGAATGAAAAGAAGACAAGGATATAACGTTTTATATCCAATGGGATGGGATGCATTCGGAGCTCCAGCAGAACAATATGCCATAAAAAATCATATTCATCCCAAAGACGCCGTAAAAGAAAATATAAAAACATTTAAAGGCCAAATGAAAAGACTTGGATTTTCATTTGATTGGAGTAGAGAATTTTCTACTACCGATCCAGAATATTATAAATGGACACAATGGCAATTCTTGCAATTTTACAAACACAATATGGCCTATAAAGCAACAATACCAGTAAATTGGTGCCCAACATGCAAAACCGTACTTTCCAACGAAGATGCCGCTGGTGGCGTGTGTGAAAGATGTGGCAGTAGCGTTGTTCAAAAAGAAAAATCCCAATGGATGCTTAGAATGTCCGATTATGCTGAAGATTTATTAAAAGGACTTGATGACACAAATTTTGCTGAAAGAGTAAAATTAGGACAAATCAATTGGATAGGCAAATCAACCGGTGTTGAGTTGGATGTAAACGTTGTAGGAGGAGGATCCTTCTCAGTATTTACCACATGTATTGAAACAGTATATGGTATAACATTCTTTGTAATAGCTCCAGACGGAAAACTAATGAAAGAACTATTACCAAGAGTAGAAAATAAAGATGAAGTTTTATCTTATATAGAAGCAACATCACATAAATCTAATATGGATAGAACAGAATTAAATAAAGGAAAAACAGGTGTAGAATTAAAAGGAATTAAAGCAATTAATCCAGTAAATGGTAAAGAAGTACCAGTATTTATAGGAGACTTCGTTTTGGGCGACTATGGTACCGGTGCAGTAATGGCCGTTCCAGCTCATGACCAAAGAGATTATGAATACATGAAAGCACATAAATTAGATATGATAGAAGTAATATCCGGAGGAGACATCTCAACTAAAGCTTTTGAAAAATATGATTATTTAGGAAAAAATTGCAAACTTATAAATTCCGAAGAATTCACCGGTATGACAGTGGAAGAAGCCAAAGAAGCCATTACTAAAAAGCTAGAAAAACTAGGTATTGGAAGAAGAGTAAATAACTATAAAATGAGAGATTGGATTTTCTCAAGACAAAGATTCTGGGGGGAACCAATTCCAATGATTTATTGCGAAAAATGTGGCTGGCAACCTATGGAAGAAAAAGATTTACCACTACTTCTTCCAAATGTTGCAGAATACGAACCAACTGAAAACGGTGAAAGCCCATTAGCAAAGATCGATGAATGGGTAAATACAACTTGTCCTTGTTGCGGAGGACCTGCCAGAAGAGAAACCGATACAATGCCTAACTGGGCTGGTTCATCATGGTATTTCCTAAGATTTATGGATCCACACAATAACAAAGAATTTGCTAATATGGATGTAATGAAATATTGGAACAGAGTAGATTGGTATAACGGTGGTATGGAACATACAGCTAGACACCTATTATATGCTAGATTCTGGGTACAGATGCTATACAATTTTGGCTTAGTACCACATAAAGAAATGATTTGGACCAGAGTAAGCCACGGAATGATATTAGGCTCTAATAACGAAAAAATGAGTAAAAGTAAAGGCAATGTAATAAATCCAGACGAAATAGTAAACGGATATGGAGCAGATGCCTTAAGAATATACGAAATGTTTATGGGTGACTATACACAAGATGCACCATGGAGCACAGACTCACTTAAAGGATGCAAAAGATTTGTTGATAGAATAGTAAGACTAAAAGATAAAGTCACAGATAATGATGAATATTCTAAAGACCTAGAAGTGATTATCAACAAAAGTATCAAAAAAGTCGAACACGACCTAACTCACATGGCCTACAATACAGCAGTATCAACACTAATGATTCTATTAAACACTTATGACGAAAAAGAGCATATTACCAAAGGCGATTATAGAATATTACTAGAACTACTAAATCCAATAGCTCCACATATAACAGAAGAATTAAATGAAACTATAGGATACGAACCAATTTGCAATAGACCATGGCCAAAATACGATGAAGCCAAAACAGAAGATCAAGAAAAAGAAATAGCTATTCAAGTAAATGGTAAAGTAAGAGATACCATCAAAATAAACATAAATACTTCAAAAGAAGAATTAGAAAAAACAGCACTATCAAGAGAAAACATAAAAAAGTGGATTGAAAACAAAGAAGTAGTAAAGGTTATCGTAGTACCAGGAAGAATAGTAAATATTGTTATAAAATAAACATAATGAATCTCAAATATATGAGATTCATTTTTTAAAAAAAATAAAATTTAATCAAAATAACTTTTTATACCATTAATAACAGCCAAAATATATTTTTAACACATTAAAAATAACTTTATACCAGAAAAAACATTCACAAAATACCTTTTTACCCAATTTGCATAATTAAATCAAATCTGCTATTATCATTGCAAGGAGGAAAAAATGGATACTATTAAAATAATACAAATATTTAATAAAGTCATAACAAGCAAAGAACTAGATAGAAAAATCATATATAAATTCCTAAACCACATTTTATCTAAACACAATATCATTTTAGTAGAAGGAGACATCTATATAAAAGAAATAAGAAACCATATAGTAGACAACACCATAAATAATAATTACCTAATAAGAGTAAATAAAAATCAATTCTTCAGTTTAGGAATAAATGAAAACATTGATAAAATAGATTATGTACTTAGAACATACTATGATCTATTTGAAGAAATAACCAAACTAAAATTAGAAAACGAAGAATTATTCTCAAGTACACATGCAATCATAAACCTAGATATATTTAACACAAAAGAAGTAGCAAAATTAATATTAAAGAACAAAGAAGGAATAGTACTAAAAAGTCCTTTAAATATTATCAATGTAAATGTATTAGATAATTATGACAAAATGTTAGAATTATTAACTCCTGAAGAGAGAAAAAATCTAATTAATTTAATAAACAAGCAAATATAAGGCGGTGAAATAATGTATAAAGCATATAAATTTAGATTATATCCAAATAACCAGCAAAAACAAAAACTAAATAAAACTTTTGGATGTAATAGATTTGTATATAATTATTATCTTAGAAAAATAATTAGCGAAGAATATATAAATGCCTATTCTTGTATTAAAGATTATACAAATAAATTAAAATATGAATATCCTTTCTTACTAGAAGCCAATCCATTGCTTATCAAGAAAACAATATTCAATCTCCAAGATAATTATAAAAGACATCTCAACAGTGGAATTAGTAATCCAAAATATCGAAGCAAATATGGTAAAAATAGTTATACAATTAAAGCAATTTATAACAATCAGTGTAACATAGAATTAGATTTAATTAGTAGAACAATTAAATTACCAGAATTAGAAGAATTAAAAATAAGAGGCTATAGAAATATCACCAAAATAAATGGCAAAATAACAAACGTAACAATATCGAAAGATAAAAATAGCAAATATTATGTGAGTATATTATATGAATTGCCAGAACCATCAAAAAGAAAACCAAATACAATAGTAGGAATAGATTTAGGAATAAAGAAACTAATAACAATGTCAGATAATACATCGTATGATAATAACAAATATATAAATAAATACGAAGAACAAATAAGAAGAGAACACTATAAATTATCCAAAAAGAATAAAGGAAGTCAAAACTATTACAAAAATTTAAAAAGATTAAATAAACTCTATAGCAAATTATCCAATGCCAGAAAATACTACATTCATAAAATAACAAAAGAAATAACCGATAATTATGATATAATAATTACCGAATCATTAAATATTAAAAAAATGATTATGGACAAAAACATAAATCTATCAAAAAAAATAAATGATGCAACATTTAGAGAAATACTAAAACAACTAGAATACAAGTCTAAAGAAAAAGGTAAATACTTTTTCAAAATAAATACCTACTATCCATCAAGTCAAACCTGTAGTGTTTGTGATAATATAGATAAAAAATACAAGAACTTAAATGAGAGAAACTATGTATGCCAATGTTGCAAAAACACATTAGATAGAGATTTAAATGCAAGTATAAATATCATGTTTGAAGGGCTAAAATTATATATGAAGAAAGTATATTCCAAGTATCAATAATAAATGTCAATAACGAACAAAATTTCTTTAAAGTAAAAATAAAGTACGGTAGCACTTATCGGAATTTAAGTCTGTGGACGAAGCTAAGTGTAGCTTCCAAGAAACAGAAATTCATCACTGTGAAGTGATGGTGCAAACAATTTGCACTTTATTCGGGGAGAGTTACTGATATAATTATAGTAAGAACAAGTGTAGACAACTAGAAAAATAAGCAGATAAATGAAAAAAACTTGAATAATTAAAAATTAGATGCTATAATTATATCAGTAACTGCCCTGTAGCCAAGTGGTAAGGCTCTAGACTCTGACTCTAGCACGCGTTAGTTCGAATCTAACCAGGGCAACCACTAAATAAAAATAGCCCTTCAAAAGGGCTTTATTTTGATATAGTTATTATTTGCAACATCTTTGACCACAGCCGCAGCCACAAGAACCATTGTTCCAGAATAATATGAAGAATATTATAAGTACGACGATGATTATCCAAAAACCATTAGCGCCATAGCTATATCCATAAGAAGGGTATCCACAACCATACATGTTAATCTGTTCTCCTTTCAATATATTATATTTAACTATAATAATAATGAATATAGTGTATACCTAATAAAATAAAAAACGAGGTGAAAAAATGACAAATAAAGATTTAGCAAATTTAATATTTCCTAATGTTACTAAAACAATAGAAGACTATGAAAAAATGTATCCAGAAAGAAATTTAAAGGAAGGCGCGAAAGTAACAAGATTTGCTCCTAGTCCAACAGGATTTATGCATATAGGAGGATTTTATCAAGCACTTACAGATTATATTATTGCAAAAAATACAAATGGAGTATTTTATTTAAGAAATGAAGACACCGACAAAACAAGAGAAGTAGATTCTGCCATTGAATTAATAATAAAAACATTGAAAGAATATAATCTTATGCCCGATGAATATGAGTATAAGGATAAAATAGTAGGCAATTATGGACCATATATTCAAAGTGAAAGAATAGAAATATATCACGCTTACATAAAAAGATTAATTGAAATAGGTAGAGCATATCCATGCTTTTGTAAAAAAGAAACACTAGAAGAATTGAGAAAAAATCAAGAAGAAAAAAAAATGAGAACAGGTTACTATGGTAGATTTGCTAAATGTAGAAGTATTAGCATAGAGGAAGCAATTACAAGAATAAAAAATGGCGAAAGCTATGTCATTAGATTCAAATCAGAAGGCAATTTTAACAATAAAATAATTTTTGAAGACCTATCAAAAGGAAAACTAAGTTTAAGTGAAAATGACATAGATGATGTAATTATGAAAAGCGATACCATGCTTCCAACTTATCATTTTGCCCATGTAGTAGATGACCATCTAATGCACACTACGCATGTAGTAAGAGGAGAGGAATGGCTACCAAGTGTAACTAAACATCTAGAAATGTTTAAAGCATTAGGCTTAAAACCACCTAAATACATCCACACCCCACTGATATTAAAGCAAGATGGTGAAATCAAAAGAAAAATAAGCAAAAGAAAAGACCCAGAAGCAAGTATGAGTTATTATAAAGAAAAAGGATATCCTACAATTGCAGTAATAGAATCATTGATGACAATAATTAATTCCAATTACGAAGAATGGCATGCCGCTAATCCAGACAAAAATTTCTTAGATTTTAATTTTTCTCCCAAAAAAATGTCTCCATCAGGAGCTTTATATGATTTAGAAAAATTAAATAACATATCTAAAAATTACATTAGTAAAATGACTAAGGACGAAGTATATACTAATTTAGTAAATTGGAGCAAAGAATATGATAAAGAATTTAATAATCTACTAGTAAAATATGAAGATTACACAAAAAACGTACTAAACATAGAAAGAGAACAGAAAAAGCCTAGAAAAGACTATTCCTGCTATAGTGATATAAAAAATCAAATATTCTATATGTATGACGAATTATACAATCCAACCTCATATGAATGGGGAAAAATTGATGATAAAAATGAAATCATTAAGATACTAAAAACATATATGGAAAAATATTTCAATGTTACCGATAAAGAAGCATGGTTTAACAATATCAAAGACATGACAGATGAACTTGGCTATTGCAGTAATATGAAAGAATACAAAGAAAATCCAGATAAGTATAAAGGAAGCGTAGCAGACATATCAACAGTAATAAGAGTAGCACTTACCAGTAGAAGTATGACTCCTGACTTATATGAAATAATGAGATTACTAGGCAAAGATAGAATAAAAGAAAGAATAACAAAAATAGAGCAGCTTTAACAAAAGCCCCTCTTTTTTTATAACAATTATCTAATTTTTATGGTACAATATAATATATAAATAGAAAGAAAGATATAATGAAAAAAACAAAAGTATATTTTACAAAAGAAATAACTAGCAAAGCACTAGTAAAATTATATAAGAAATTAAATATAGAATTACCCAAACCAACCGCTATTAAATTACATTCCGGAGAAGAAGGAAATCAAAACTATCTAAAACCAGAATTCATGAAAGACATAATAGAAGAAGTGGATGGTGTAGTAGTAGAATGCAATACAGCATATGAAGGAGCCATAAATACTACCGCCAAACATCAAAAATTAATGCAGAAACATGGTTGGAATAAATATTATCAAGTAGATATAATGGATAGCGAAGACGACATCACATTAGAAATACCAACTGGCAAAATAATAAAAAAAGATTATGTCGGTACCAACTTAAATAACTATAAAAGCATGTTAGTATTATCACATTTTAAAGGTCACCCAATGGGAGGCTTTGGTGGAGCCCTAAAACAATTATCCATAGGAGTAGCATCCAGTAGTGACAAAGGCAAAGACCACCTAATAGAACGTATAGAATCAAGACATAGCAATCACATCATCGATGCAGCGGCAAATTTAAAATTCGGCACCAAAGACTATGAATTAATAAACATCGATAACATTTAGTATGACTAACAATTATTATTGCCAAAGACAAATTATAATATCTTATAACAAAAAAATCAAATAAGAACTTTTATAGTTCTTTTAATTATGCTATAATATAAATATACATAAAGGAGAATGCAAATGGAAGATAAAATAACAAGAATGAAAGAACTAATAAACATCCTAAATAAAGCCTCAGAATTATATTATCAAAAAAATACAATCATGATGACCGACTACGAATACGACCATCTTTATGATGAATTAGTAGAATTAGAAAAAGAAACCAACATGACACTATCCAACAGCCCAACAATAAATGTCGAACCAGAAATATCCAGTTCCTTAAAGCAAGTAGAACATCCTAGTCCAATGTTGTCATTAGCTAAAACCAAGAAAGTAAGCGAATTAGAGAACTTCCTAGGGGACAAAGAAGGCCTATTATCATGGAAACTAGACGGCCTAACAATAGTACTTACTTATGAAGACGGCAAACTTATCAGTGGCGTTACCAGAGGAACAGGAATAATAGGAGAACTAGTAACAGAAAACGTCAAACAATTCAAAAACGTTCCACTTACAATTCCATATAAAGGAAGACTAGTATTAAGAGGAGAAGCCATAATTAAATATTCCGATTTTAACAGAATGAATGAAGAATTAGGAGATGGTTCCAGCCAATACAAAAACCCAAGAAATCTATGTTCCGGTTCCGTAAGACAACTTGATAGTAGTATTACCGCTAAAAGATGCGTTAATTGCATAATCTTTGCCCTAATCGAATCATCTACTAATATATCCAATTTAAAAAGCGAATGTTTCGATTGGCTAAAAAACCAAGGCTTTGAAGTAGTAGAACATTATAAAGTAACAAAAAACACAGTCAAAGAACAAGTACTTATGTTCAAAGAAAAAGTCAAAGAATACGATATACCATCCGATGGTTTAGTTATCACTTATGACGACATAGCATACGGTAATAGCCTTGGAACTACCGCCAAATTTCCTAAACACTCATTAGCATTCAAATGGAAAGATGAAACCGTAGCCACCACATTAAGAAAAGTAGATTGGCTCGTATCAAGAACAGGCCTTATCAATCCCGTAGCAGTATTCGACCCTGTAGAACTAGAAGGAACCATAGTATCCAGAGCCTCAGTTCATAACGTTTCCATATTAGAAGGATTAAAATTAGGAATAGGGGATACAATCATGGTTTATAAAGCCAATATGATCATTCCTCAAATAGCTAGTAATTCCACTCAAAGTGGTAATTTAGAAATACCAGATAGATGCCCTGTATGTGGCAGCAAAGCTAGTATCATATCCAATTCCGATGTAAAATATTTATACTGCATGAATGATTTCTGCAAAGCCAAACTAATAAAACGCTTAAGTCTCTTTGTAAGTAGAAACGCCATGAATATTGACGGTATTTCCGACATGATCCTAAACAAACTAATTACCGAAAAAATAATAAACAATTATAAAGATCTATACCATTTAGATAGATATAAAGATAAAATAATAGCTTTCGATGGTTTCGGAGAAAAATCCTATAGTAATATGATAAACTCTATAGAAAAGTCCCGACATGTAAAATTAGCCAATTTTATATACGCTTTAGGCATACCTGATATAGGCTTTTCCAGAGCAAAACTTATATGCAATCACTTTAACAACGATTTTAACAAAATAAGTAATCTTACATACGAAGAATTAAGTAATATCCCCGGAGTAGGAGATGTTATTGCTAAAGAGTGGATTGACACATTTTCCAATCCCGACTTTATAGAGGAACTAAAAGAATTAAAAGAAGAAATAGATATACCAAAAGCATCAACTAATAGCAATAAAGATCTAGATGGTTTAACCTTCGTAATAACTGGTAGCCTAAACAAATTCACTAATAGAGATACAATGATTGAATTTATTGAAGAACATGGTGGCAAAGTAGTTACATCAATATCCAGTAAAGTTAACTATTTAATAAATAACGACATTACCAGTACAAGTACTAAGAATAATAAAGCCAAAGAACTAGGAATCAATATTATAGATGAAGATAAGTTCCTTGAACTAATAAAAGAAAAGTAATTTTCTTTTTCTTTTCGTCTCACACTCTGTTGCTCGCCGTTTTCTAATGCCTAAGGTCATTAGAAAATAGTTTTGAGCTAATATCTCAAAACTAACATTAGTATGTAAAAACACTTGAAAAAAGTTTTTATCTATGTTAAAATAATAATGTCTCAAAAAAGACATTATGGCCTGTTGGTGAAGTGGCTTAACACATTGCCCTCTCAAGGCAACATTCATGGATTCGAATTCCATACAGGTCACCATATATTAACAATTCAAAGACTTCATTTCTGAAGTCTTTTATCTTGCTTTTTTAATAATATAATAATATAATAATATAATAAATTTACCAAGAAAAGAGTGTGCATATGAATAGTGAAACAAAAACAGTTAAAATAGCTAAAGCAATTATAACAAACAACCCGCAAAAAATAGAAGTATTTGATAATATAAAAGCCATTCATCGTCCTTTTGTATCTTCTTTTTATAATGTCCTAAAAAAGAATTTAACAGAAAACGAATTAACCAACTTTTATAATAACATATCAACTCTGACAATAAAATATAAAGATGATATATTAACTAAACTTAAACTAAATAAAGATGCAGGACATTATTTACCAGATAAAAATACTATAGAAATATTTCCAGCCAATGATTTAAATCCATATAATACCTTTAACCATGAACTATTACATATGGCCAGTAGTAGTCACAGTAATGAAGAATATCATATAGGCTTTTACCAAATAACCAATAAAGCTAATATTAGTTATGCACTAAACGAAGGATATACCGAAGCAATAAACAATCACTTTTTTGGGGCCAGTATAGCTTCATCAGGATACAAATATGAAGCAATATTATCCATTATTATAGAAAAAGTAATAGGAAAGAAAGAAATGCAAAATCTATACTTTACCGCAGACTTATATCATTTAGTAACAAGATTAAAAGAATATGCAACTTATACTGCCATTGGTAGATTTTTATATAATATGGATTTAGTATTACAAAGTAAAAAAGATATTACAACCAAAGAAGAAATAATTCCTCCTCTTCTAGAAATAAACTTATTTCTATATGAAGTGTTTACCAATTGGCTAATAGATTCATACCAAAAAAAAACATATACCATAAACGAAATAAATGAAGGATATCATATATTTACCAAAGCAATTAATCTTATACCCGATATATTTTCCTATGTTAGTGATGAATTAAATTATGATATTAAAGACAATACAGAAGTATATAAACAAAAAATAAAAAAACTAACCAAGTAACTTAAAAAACATAGCCGAAAATATTATAGATAAAAAAACTTGATATAATCTCCCAATAAAATAATTACGATATCTAATTTTATCATCTAAAATACTAATAACCTGCATATGAATAGACAGTCCTCCAAAAGAAATAATCATCGAAGAAATTATAACTTTATAAATTTCACTAATATTAAGTAACGATAAAGAAGATAACCCCATAGTCATTTCTAAGACTGCCTTAACAAGTACTGATAAATAATCATCCAAAGCAAAAATATGACATATTAAAGTACTAACAATTAAAAAAGAAGTAACAATCCCAGATATCATAAAAAGTGTGTTTACACTTTTTTTAATACTAAGAGAAAATAAAGCACCAAAACTTTGACAATTAGTCTTTTTCGATATATAATTATCACTAGTAGGAATATTCTTATTTCTAAAGATAATACCAATTACTATATTAGATAATATATGTGAAATAAGAATAATAATTCCATACATATTATTCTTTAAATAGAAGACACCTATTGTTTCTAATACAAATAAAGGATTAGCAAAATGACATATTAATAGAAGATGTTCAGCTTCTAATTTAGAAATAAGTTTCATATCATAAGAAGATCTAATTGCCATTGCATTATTCGGAAATCCCGCTATTAAAGAAATAAATAGAACTAGTACAGCTTCTTTACTAATATTAAATAACTTACTAAAGAAAGAAGTAATGACTCTTGGTATATACATAATAAAATTATAACTAATTAATATATTAGAAGTAACAAACATAGGAAACATTGATGGTACAAGAGTATTAAACCAAATATAAAAAGAAGAAATAATAGTATCGGATACAAGTGACTTATTAAAAAAAATAAGTATTAAAATAATAAAAGTAACAATCACTATAATTTGGTTAGAATATTTTTTCATAATCAATTATATGATATAACATAGAAAAAAATAATAAGGGTGATATAATGAAAATAAAAAATTTTATAAAAGAAAATTACAAATTTTTAATAACACTATTAATTCTAGTAATATGCTTATATATAAAATTACCATATTATGCCATGGCTCCTGGAGGAACAATAAATATAACCGACAGGGTAGTAATGCAGAACTATGATAAAAATAAAGATGGTAGTTTAAATATGCTATATGTAAGTGAATATGAATTAACTCCTGGAACATATATAGTAGCCAAATTAAAACATTGGGATATCGAAAAAGAATCTACAAGAAGAATATCTAACGAATCAACAGAAGAAGTAAAAGAAAGAAACAAAATAATGCGTGATAATTCTTTAGATATAGCCACTATGGTAGCATATACAAGTGCCAACAAAAAGATAGATATAAAGAAAAAAACAAATATTGTAATAGCCACCACTAAGGAAAATGGACTTAAAGTTGGTGACATAATTTTAAAAGCAGACAATATAGAATGCGAAGATATTAAAGAAATAAAACAAATAATATCATCTAAAAATATAGATGATACTGTAGAATTTACCATTTTAAGAAATAATAAAGAAATGAAAGTAACAAGTAAAATATCTAATGAAAACAATACTAAAGCAGTAGGCGTAATAATAATAACAGAATATGAATATGACCTTGATCCAAAAGTAGATATAAAATTCAAAAGTAGCGAAGCCGGAGCCTCAGGTGGATTAATGCTAACATTAACAGTATATAACGCTATAAGCGATGAAGATATCATAAAAGGAAGAAATATAGCAGGCACAGGTACCATTTCCGCTGATGGTTCAGTAGGAGAAATAGATGGTATAAAATATAAAATAATGGGTGCAGCCAAGGATAAAATGGATATCGTTTTCGTACCATCCGCTAATTATAAAGAAGCCATAGAAACAAAAGAAAAATATAATTATAAATTAAATATAATTAAAGTTGATAATTTTAATGAAGCAGTAGACTATTTAAGAAATAATTAAATATAGTACATACATATTTGTACTATATTTTTATATTATATCTTCCAAAATCATCAAAAATATATTATAATTAACTTATGAATAGGAGGATATATATGAGTAGACATAAAAAAAATTCCAATGTAGGTAAAATAGCATTGATACTATTTATAATAATAGTATTAGCATTAATAGTAGTATTTAAAGTAATACCAAAAAACAATAAGCATCAAGAAGAATTAATGCCAAAATTAAACGATATTACCGAAGTAAATACACTAGTATCAAAGTATTCACTAGAAGCCAATATAACATATGACTATAGTGATGATATTCCCAAAGATAAAGTAATATCACAAAGTATAAAAGAAAATACTAAAATAGATAAAGGTATGAAATTAGATGTAGTAATCTCTTTAGGAAAATTAGATAAAGAAAAACTAGCTAGTGACAATATTAACGAATTAGGTAAAGTACCAATAATGATGTATCATGGTATTAGAGAAAAAACCGCAAATAGTACAGGAACAGTAGGAGGTAACGTTGACAAAGACGGTTACAATAGAACTCCCGAAGCATTCAGAAAAGATTTAGAATATTATTACGAAAATGGATATGAAATGATTCGTTTAGAGGACTACATCAATGGCAAAGTAACAGCATCATATGGTAAAAGCCCAATCATTATCACTTTTGATGATGGAAACGAAGATAATATAAAAGTAACAGGCTTAGATGATAATGGCAATATAATTATTGACAAAGACAGTGCAGTCGGTATACTTGAAGAATTCAAAAAAAATCACAAAGATGTTACAGTAACCGCTACATTCTTTGTTAATGGAGGTATATTCAATCAGAGCGAATATAACGAAAAAATATTAAAATGGATGGTAGAAAATGGCTATGACATTGGCAACCATACACAAACTCACTTAGATATCAAAAAATCAACTCCTGAAAGAGTACAAAAAGAAATAGCCTATGTATATGACGAATTAGAAAAAACAATTCCTAATAAATATGTAAAAATAATAGCACTTCCATTTGGTAGCCCATATAGCAAAGATAACGCTAATTTTAAATACGTATTATCAACAAATTACAACGATAAAAATTATATTACAGAAGCCGCTTTAAGAGTAGGATGGGAACCAGAAGTATCATGCTTTGATAAAAACTTCGATAAAACCTTTCTAAAAAGATGTCGTGCCTATGACAATAATGGTAAAGAATTTGATATAGCCATGGTATTTAATATGTTAAAAAGTACCAAATATATATCTGATGGAAATCCAGATACAATTGTAATAAAAGAAACAGATAAAGATAAATTAGTTAATACAGATAAAAAAATAATCACTTACTAAGGAGGTACTAATGAAATTAAATAATAAAGGATTTGCTATAACTAGCGTTTTGTATGGATTACTAATACTATTCGTTGTACTTACAAGTACATATTTAGCAATATTATCCTCTAAAAAAAATAATATAGATAAAATAACTGAAGACTTAGAAGAAGACTATTTTACTTCTAATAGTTCCAATGGTTAAGAATAGGAGTATTTATGAATAAAAAAGGATTTACTTTAATAGAGTTATTAATGGTAATAGCCATAATTGCAATAATATCCATGATTTTAGTTCCTAATGTAATCAATATGATATCTATAAATAAACAAAAATCATGTGAAAGTTTAAAAAAGAATATCATTAGTGCCACTAAGCTCTATGTAAATGAAAATAAATATGATTTAGGTTTCACTTGTGATAATCCCATAGAAATCCCTACCATAGAAATCCCTATATCTAAACTAATAGATACTGGAAAAATAGATGGTGAGATAAAAAATCCAATAAATGATGAAGATTTAACAACCGAAAAAGTAGAAGTAAAATTTAATTGTCAAACTAAACAATTTACATATGACTTTAATTGTAATAATTGTAAATGCAAATAGTACTTGCAATATTAAAAAAAATATAGTACAATTATCTTAGATATATTTAATAATACGTGAGGTGGAAATATGAAGTTAAATAGAAAAGGACAAACCCTTGTAGAGTATGTACTTATTATATCCTTAATTACTGTAATAGCAATAGGAGCAGTAAAGGCATTTGGAGGCTATCTTCAAGATGCCGTTACTAAAATGGGCTGTAATATTTCTGGTAAAGAATATGTTGAAGGCAAAAAAATCGGAGAGGGATATTGCGCTGGAGATGAAAATAAAGTATTTGAATAGAATATAAATCGACAAAATATTTATATTCTTTTTTTTATAATCAATATATGAGAATATATATTGATTTATTTTTTTTATTTAATACCATTATGGATATAATAATCATAACCTCTGTAAGTATATTATTAAAAAGAAATACTACCTATAAACGAATACTAATATCATCTTTATTAGGAGGATTATCCTCTCTTATGTTATTTACAAGTATAAATAGATTATTATTAGAACTAATAACCATAATACTAATGATAACAATAGCTTTTAAGTATAAAAACATAAGATACTTCTTAACCAATATGCTATATACATACATACTAAGCATCTTATTAGGAGGACTAATATATTTATTTAATTCCAAGGTAACATTAAATATCTATTTAAACTACTTAGTAATAATAATACTATCTATTGAAGTAATGACACTATATATAAAAGAAAATAAGAAAATAAAAAACACTTATAATAATTATTATAAAGTAGACATATATTTTAAAGATAAAGAAAAAATATCATTAATAGGATTTCTAGATACCGGAAACAATTTATATGATCCATATAAAAAAAGACCAATAATTCTCGTAGATAAAAAATATCAAAAAGAAGATAAATTTATTCTAGTACCATATCATACAATTAATGGAGAAGGACTACTAAAATGTATAAAGCCAGAAAAAGTATATATTGAAAAAATAGGGTATAAAAACAATTTACTAGTGGCATTTTCTTCTAGTCCTAGTACAATAAATGGTGTCGAAGTATTGTTACATAAAGACTTAATGAAAGGGTGATAACATGTTAAAACTATTAAAAAAAATATTTAGTAAATTAAATTACTTATTCTATGTTGGAAGCACAGATATTTTACCAGAACCACTAGAAAAAGAAGAAGAAGAAAAATATATAAATCTCTTTTTAAATGGAGATATGAAAGCACGTGATAAACTCATAGAACATAACCTAAGATTAGTAGTTTTTTTAGCAAAAAAATATGAAAATACAAAAATAGATTTAGAAGACTTAGTATCTATTGGTACGATAGGTCTAATAAAAGGAGTAAACACCTATCAAAATGATAAAAATATTAAACTAGCAACTTATGCTTCTAGATGCATAGATAATGAAATACTAATGTATTTAAGAAAAACAAAACGAAAAAGAACAGAAGTATCATTTGAAGATTCACTATCCTTTGATTCAGAAGGAAATGAATTACATTTAGAGGACGTCCTAGGTACAGACGATGATATTGTTACTAAACCTATTGAAGAAGAATTAGATAAGTATATGATGTATCAAGAAGTATCAAAATTAGAAGACCGCGATAGAGAAATAATAGAATTAAGATATGGTTTAAATGGAAAAAAAGAAATGACCCAAAAAGAAGTAGCAAATATGCTAGGAATATCACAATCATACATATCCAGAATAGAAAAAAAAGTAATAAAAAAAATATCTAGTATTATTAAATTATAAATACTAGATATTTTTATAATTCCTCTTCTTCGTATAAAAACTTTCCATCTTCCTTATTAAGTGATATAGAAATAACATCACGTCTTTCAGATAACTTCTGCATAATTTCACTACTAAAACTATCATTAGCACAATTACTTAATATACAAAGCGATATTTTTACATTACCATTTTCTAAATCATTGGTTTCTAAACTTTTAATAGAAATTTTATATTTTCGTACTATTTCTTTAATAATTTTAAGTAAACTACTATCGTTTTTTTCCTCACAAACAATAGTATAATGATATAAATTATAATTAACATTACCACTTAAAAAATTAATTTTACTATTGACACTTCTTAAGATAATATTAGTAAATAGTATAAGTACTGTACCAATAGCAGCTTCAAAAATTAAGTTAGCTGAGCAAAGAATACCAATAGCAGCACTACACCATAGCGTAGCAGCAGTAGTAAGTCCCTTAACAGATTTATCATCCTTTATGATTACTCCAGCTCCCAAAAAACCAATTCCAGCTACTACTTGAGCGGCCACTCTCGTCATATCTGACTTTGGAAAAGCAAAAGAAAACCTAACAAATAGAAAAGAACCTAAACTTACTAAAATAATAGTTCTAAGACCAACATTTCTTCTTCTATATTGTCTTTCAACACCAATACATGCACTAAGTAAAAAACAAGCCATAATTTGAAATAAAAAACTAATATAATCTGTCCCCATATTCATCCTCCATAACAATTATAACAAAGATTAAAAATATTGTAAATAAATATAGAATAAATAATAATATTCTGTTATAATAAAAGAAAGGAAATAAATACATATAATTAACATATAAATAGGTAGGTGGTAAATATGTTATATATATGGCTTTTAATAGTAGTACTATTAGGAATATTAGAAGTTATAACAACAAATCTAATAAGTATCTGGTTTGTTATAAGTGGAATATTAACAATGATTATATCTCTTTTTACAGATAATCTATATATTCAAATAGGAGTATTTGTAATAGTGGGTGTTATATTAATGCCTATTAGTAAGAGTATATATAAAAAAATTAATACTAAAAAAGTTTGCACTAATCTAGATCGAATTATTGGTATGAAAGGAGTAGTTACTTCTGATATCACCAAAAATGATATTGGAGAAGTAAAAGTAGATGGTAAGCTTTGGTCAGCTTATAGTAGTACCAATATTTCTAAAGGAGAATACATAAAAGTATTATCTATAGATAGTGTAAAACTAAAAGTAGAAAAATGGGAGGATTAAATATGAATGTATTAATTATTATTTTAATTTTAGTGGTATTATTCGTTATACCAAACGTTATTATCGTACCACAAGCAAGAGAATATGTAATAGAAAGATTAGGAAGTTACTTAACTACATGGCAAAATGGACTACATTTCAAAATACCATTTATAGATAGAATATCTAACAAAGTTACTTTAAAAGAAATAGTAAAAGATTTTGCTCCACAACCAGTAATAACTAAAGATAATGTTACAATGCAAATAGATACTGTAGTATATTTTCAAATTACAGATCCAAAACTATATACTTATGGAATAGAGTCACCAATAAGTGCTATAGAAAATTTAACCGCTACAACACTTAGAAATATCATTGGAGAATTAGAACTTGACCAAACTCTAACTTCAAGAGATATTATAAATTCTAAAATGAGAAGTATTTTAGATGAAGCTACCGATCCATGGGGCATAAAAGTAAACAGAGTAGAAGTAAAAAATATTTTACCACCAAGGGATATTCAAGAAGCAATGGAAAAACAAATGCGAGCAGAAAGAGAAAGAAGAGAAAAAATTCTTCAAGCTGAAGGTGAAAAGAAATCTAGTATCTTAATTGCCGAAGGTGAAAAAGAATCAGCTATATTAAAGGCTGAAGCGCAAAAAGAAGCTCAAATAAAAATGGCCGAAGGAGAAGCAGAAGCATTATTAAAAATAAAGAAGGCTGAAGCTGATGGTATAAAACTATTAAGAGAAGCAAAAGCAGATACATCAGTTTTAACCTTAAAAAGTTATGAAGCATTAGAAAAATTAGCAGAAGGTCAATCAACAAAGATAATAGTACCATCAGATATGCAAAACATAGCTACTTTTGGCACAGTAATAAATGAAATGATTGATAAGAAAAAATAAAATTCAAATGGATGCAAATAGCATCCGTTTTTTATATAAACTTGACTTTTTAGTAAAAAATTGCTATTATATTCAGCACAAGGCGAAGAAGGCATAAAAATATATTTAAAAAGAATAAAATATAAATGAAAGAATATTATCGTAATAGGTATCAAAATATTGACAAAATAGCAAAAAAGTGATAATATATTAAGCAATTTCAAAGGGAGGTTTTATATTATGAAATTCAAAAATATTTTATTTACATTATTAGTGGCATTAGTAGCTGTTTTAGGAGTAACAGTTAATGCCGAATCAACTGCCCCTGGTAGTTATACAGTTAGATTTAGAGACTTACATAGATTATCAGGAGGAGATTATTTTCCAGGAATGAATTATCACTTCTATTATAAGGTTAATTCAGATGGTAAAGTTATTTATTGTATGCAAAGAAAAAATGACGTTGTAGATGGAACAGAAACATATTATTTAAGTGAAGAACTAGATGCAAAATATGCATACGTAATGGAAAACGGTTATCCAAATAAGAGTTTAACTGGTAATAATGATGAAGATTATTATATTACTGGTTTAGCTATTTGGTACCTAATTAATCCAAATGATGGTGTTTTTGATCATTTTGACTTTACAAACAATACCTATCGTGGTAAATATAGTAAAAACGTTGAAATAATAAACAAATTAGTATCAGGAGCAGCATCTTACTCTTATACTGATCCAACTCTAAAATTAAGTGCTGAAAGCAATACATTACATCTAACAGAAGATGGAAAATATTATAGAAGTGATGCTATTACAATATCAGCATCAGGAACAACAGGATATTATAGTATTAAACCATCAAATGCTCCTAAAGGAACAACTATTGTAAACAAAGATGGTAGTGAATTCACTAAAGGATTAACTTTCTATGTACAAGTTCCAGTGGCAAGCATTAACAAATTATCAACAGAATTTTCTGTAGTAGTAAGTGGTTCAGGAACAATTAATAAAGCATATTTATATACACCAACTCATTCAAGATTCCAAACAACTGCTACAATATATCCAGAAACAAAATATGTTAATGATTCAGTAAAATTAAATATTGAAAAAATATCAAAAGTAGTTATCAGTAAGCAAGATGCAACTACAGGTGAAGAGTTATCAGGAGCAAAACTTACTGTAAAAGATGAAAACGGAAATGTTGTTGATTCTTGGACATCTACTGAAGAATCACATATTATTGAAGGATTAAAACCTGGTAAATATACATTAACTGAAGAAATGGCTCCAGAAGGTTATAAATTAAGTACTGAGACTGTTACTTTCGTTGTTAAAGAAGATGGAACAGTAGATGGAAAAGTAGTTATGTATAACTCACCTAAGAAGTCAGTATTAATTAGTAAAAAAGATTTTACTACTGGTGAAGAACTTCCAGGAGCAAAACTAGAGCTTAGAAATGAGAAAGGCGAGTTAATAGAAGCTTGGGTTTCTACTAATGAACCACATGTTATCGAAGGACTTGAACCTGGTAAATATACATTAACTGAGGTTTTAGCTCCAGAAGGTTATGAATTATCTAAAGAAACAATAACATTTACAGTAAATGAAGATGGAACAGTAGATGGTGATGTAATTATGTATAACAAGCCTGAAACTGTTGAAGTTCCAAGTACAGGAACATTTAAAACAATTACAACATCCTTAATAGGTTTACTTATTATAGGACTAGGTTCTGCATTAATATACAGAAACTATAAAAAGAATAATGGGGAAATATAATTTAAAATACCAGATTGCAGCGGGAGTAATACTTGTTATAAGTGGTACTCTCGTTTTACTATCTGATTACATAAAAGATAAAAGGGATGTTGTATTTAGTGAAATGAATTTAGCTTTATCAAATGTAGGTACTACAGAAAGTCAAGCAACAACTACTACTGATGAAGAAGCTACAAATGAAAATCAAAAAGAAGAAAATAATGATTACACTTATGAAGAATATTTAGGAATAATAGATATTCCAAAAATTAGTTTATATAAAGGATTTTATGATAAAACATCAAATCTAAATAATGTTAAATTTAATTTATATGTACTTCCAGAATCAAGCTATCCTGATGTTACAAATGGTAACCTTATAATAGCGGGACATTCTGGTAACTATAATAATAGTTATTTTGCCAATTTATACAAATTAGAAAAAGAGGATACAATTACTATTCATTATAATAATAGCAAATACATATATAAAATAACAAATATATATAATGAAGAAAAAACAGGACGAGTAAGAATATTTAGAAATAAAAATAAAACAACTCTTACATTAATTACCTGTACTAAAGATGATGATACTCATCAAACAATCTATATAGCAGAGCTAATAAGTCAAGAATAAAAAATAATATAAAAAGGGGGTGAGAAAATGACCTATTTAACAATACTAGAAAAGTTAAAAATATTACTTGATATATTACTAGATTATAAAATAATTCTAATTTTTACTATATTACTTATAATACTTACATTATTATATTTAGTAAAAATATTAAATAAGAAAAAATATATATTATCAACGATATTATCATTTATAGTAGTATTTAGTATCAGTATTATTAGTAATTATAAAATATTATCTACTACTTTTGATAACTTTACAACAATATTTTTTAGAGGAATCTATTTTCCATCAATATATCTATATATAACTACATTAATATTGTTATTAGTAGTATTTATAATGAGCATACTAAGTATAAAATTACCAAAAACCTATAAAGTAATTAATACTACTGCATTTATTATAAATAATATATTCTTAGCCATAATACTAAATATCATAGCTAAGAATAAGATAGACATTTTCTCAGTAAACTCTCTATACACTAATACTAATTTAGTAGTAATATTAGAATTAAATATGAGTATGATAATAATTTGGTTATTATCGTTAATCGTAGTATATTTAACAAATATAATTTGTGATAGAATTACTCTTAAGAAGAAAACTAAAGTACCTACTACTAACGAAATAGTTATTGATAATATTCCTTTAGAGGAGTCATCTAATAATAAAGTAGTAGAAGAACCAGTAATAGCTAGTGATGCAATTACAATTACTCCTAGTGTTAATACAAAAGAAAAAGAAGATAATATTTTAGAAGAACCTAAAGTAACATTTAATGATATATTAAATGGAACAGTTAAAGCAATATATTATGATAATAATTCTAATAAAAATATCGAATATAATATAACAAATCCACAAGAAGAATATGAAAATAAATATAAAGATAAAAAATCAGAGAATATATCTTTCCAAGATGTTATAGATGAAAATCGAGTATTACCTACTATTAAACCCAATAAAGTTATAATAGAAGAACCTAAAGTAACAGTAGAAGAAATAACTAAGAGAGAAAAAGCTAAAAATATTAAAGAAAGATTATCAAATAATACTATATCATTAGATAGTTTAGTAGAACCATCTGAATTAGTAGAAGAACCTATATCAATAGTGGATACAGAAAAAGAAGATAATACTTTAATAGAAGAAAAACATACTAGTAAGTCTACATATACTTTAGAGGACTATAAAAAGATGATTACTATGTTAAAAGAATTAAAACAATTTACTAATAGTTCAAATATTAGTGTTGATGATGCTATTAATATAAGTTTAATCAGTAATTATAGTATTGATGATTGTTTAAAATTTAAAGAAATGCTAGAAGGAAATTTAAATTAAATAATTCCTCTCACACTTTGTTGTGAGAGGTTTTTTGAAGCCTATAGTCTTCAAAAAGATAAAATTTAATGAAACTAACTTGTAAAAAACTAACTTTTATGTTACTATTTTTATATATGATAAAGAAAAAATATAAATATTAGTAATTTTTCATAATCTTTTTTGGTGGTGAAAAAATGAATAAAAAGAAAATATTAATTATATCAGTACTTGTAATTATAGTGTTATTAGGCATATATTTACTTTACAATACATTTGCTATCAATAATACAGCTAGCACTAATAATACTTATACAATAAATTTATCTAATAGCAATAACACCATTGATGTACCTAGTAAAAGTAGTAAAATAGTATATTATAAAATCAATAACACCAACGATGGTATAATTAAATATGGTATTGATTATAAAAGTAGTAACATTATTGTTAAAGCATATGAAGACTCTAAAGATCCTGAGACTGGACTTATATCCAGTAAGGATAATAAATTTGTTAAACTAAAACTAATAAATAATAGTACTAGTAATGATACAGTTACTTTAAATACAGTATTTGGCTATGAAAATGGTGGTAATTTAATTGTACCATCAGGAAATACGTTAGTTACCCAAAAAATTAAAAAAATAAATACGATAAAAAATGCTGAGAGTAATGTTAGTGCCACTTCTAAATTTCTTGGTACAACTTTAGTTAGAAATACTATTGAATCAATTACTATAACTAATGATAATATAGTTCCTACTAATGCAATAGGTAGTTTTGATGTATCCAATAATAATGATGGTAGTATAATGATGTGGTATACAAAAGGAAGTAGTGATAATTTATATAATGTATATATTGGTAGTGAGAGTGGAATTACAACATTTCCTGATGATAGCAAAAATTTATTTGCTTATCTTAGCAATGTTACTTCTATTGATTTGAAATTTACAAATGTAACTAATACTAGTAGTATGATAAATATGTTTTATCAAGATACTAAATTAAAAGAAATAGATTTAAGTAGTTTTAAGACGTCAAGTTTATTATATTTTGTTCATATGTTTGAAGGATGTAGTTCACTTGTTACATTAGATTTATCTGGGTTTGATACTAGTAGAATAACTAATTTTTCCAACCTATTTAAAGATTGCACTAATTTAAAAGAAATAAATTTAAATAGTTTTAATACTAGTAATGCTTTAATGTTTACTAATATGTTTATGAATTGCCAAAGCTTACAGAGTTTAAACCTAAAAAAATTTAACACAAGCAATGTGACAAATATGCTGGATATGTTTTATGGCTGTAGTTCACTTAAATCATTAAATTTAAGCAATTTTGATACATCGAATGTAACTGCTATGTCAACAATGTTTTATAAATGTTCATCACTTACAACATTAGACTTAAGTAGTTTTAACACTAGTAAAGTAACTGATATGTCAGATATGTTCAATTCATGTAGCGCACTTGTAAATATTAATTTAAGTAGTTTTGATACATCAAACGTAACTAATATGTCTAATATGTTTTATAGGTGTTCTTCACTTATTACATTAGATTTAAGTAGTTTTAATACTAGTAAAGTAACTAACATGTATAGAACATTTATGCTTTGTACAGAACTTACCACGATTTATGTATCTGATTTATGGAACACTAATAAAGTAACTGATTCTAATCAAATGTTTATAGAAAGTAGAAAATTAAAAGGTAGTGTTTCCTATGATTGGAGTAAAACTGATGTTAGTATGGCTAATTATACTAATGGCTATTTAACTAAAAAATAATATTTAAAGAAGATTAATCACTCTTCTTTTTTTCTTTAATAAATGTAAATAAAAATGACAAGTATCTTGATTGAAACTAGTATTTATAGTATAATTAATATGAATTTAATAGAAAGAGTGATAGTATGGCAGCAAAATATGATGAAAGTTCAATAAAAATACTAGAAGGTTTAGAAGCAGTAAGAAAAAGACCAGGTATGTATATTGGATCCACTGATAAAAGAGGATTACATCATCTTGTATGGGAAATAGTTGATAACTCAATAGATGAAGCATTAAATGGCTATGGTAACCATTTAAAAATAGTATTACATAAAGATGGTTCAGTAAGTGTAACTGATAAAGGAAGAGGTTTGCCAGTAGGTATGCATTCATCTGGAAAATCAACTCCCGAAGTAATATATACAGTATTGCATGCTGGTGGTAAATTTACTGAAGGTGGTTATAAAGTATCTGGAGGACTTCATGGAGTAGGTGGATCAGTTGTAAATGCCCTAAGTAGTGTTATGGAAGTAGTAACCAGAAGAGATGGTGGAGAATACTATATCAAATTTGAAAACGGTGGTAAAGTAGTAGTACCATTAAAAAAAGTAGGAACAACAAATAGAACTGGAACCACTGTAAAATTCAAACCCGATCCTGCTATCTTTCCAGTAACAACATTTAGTTTTTCTACTATATGTGAAAGAATGCAAGAGAGTGCCTTCCTTATTAGTGGACTTACAATAGAAGTAGTAGATGAAATAGAAGGAAGAAGTGAAAAATTCTTATATGAAAATGGTTTAGAAGCCTTCTGCGAATATTTAAATGAAGGAAAAAACACTTTACATAAACCATTATGTTTTACTTCTAGTAAAGACAAAATAAACGTTTCAGTAGCTATGCAATATACTGATGGCTATTCTGAAAACATTGTATCATTTGTTAATGATGTAAAAACAAGTGATGGAGGTACTCATGAAGTAGGCTTCAAGACTGCTATTACAAAAGTATTAAATGATTATGCAAAAGCTAATGGCTATTTAAAAGGTAAAGATAAAAGCTTTGATGGCTCAGATGTAAGAGAAGGATTAACCGCTATCATATCCGTTCAAATTCCCGAAGACTTATTACAATTTGAAGGACAAACTAAAGCCAAATTAGGAACTCCTGTAGCTAGAACTATCGTAGAATCTATAACATCAGAAAAGTTAAAATACTTCCTAGAAGAAAACAAAACAGTAGCTACCGGAATAATAAACAAAGCATTAAAAGGTAAAGAAGCTAGAGAAGCCGCAAGACGTGCCAGAGAAGAAACAAGAAAAGGCAAAGATACCAAGAAAACAGAAAAACTATTATCAGGTAAATTAACTCCAGCTCAAAGTAGAAAAGCAAGTGAAAAAGAACTATTCATCGTAGAAGGAGATTCTGCTGGCGGCTCTGCTAAACAAGGAAGAGATAGAAAAACTCAAGCTATCTTACCACTTCGTGGTAAAGTATTAAATACCGAAAAAACAAGAATGGAAGAAATATTCAAAAATGAAGAAATAAATACTCTAATATATACTATTGGAGCAGGTGTCGGAGCAGATTTTAATGTCAAAGATATAAACTATGGTAAAGTAATAATTATGACCGATGCTGATGATGATGGAGCTCATATCCAGTGCTTACTTCTTACATTCTTCTATAGATATATGCGACCTTTAATAGAAGATGGACATCTATATATAGCCATGCCTCCATTATATAAAGTAAGTCATGGTAGTAAACATGTCTATGCTTGGACTAATGAAGAATTAAAAGAAGAAACAAAAGGCAAAACAAACTATAGAGTTCAAAGATATAAAGGACTAGGTGAAATGAATGCTAGTCAACTTTGGGAAACAACTATGAATCCAGAAGAAAGAAAACTAATCAAAGTAAATATAACAGATGCCGCTCTAGCAGAAAAAAGAGTATCCGTTTTAATGGGAGATTCAGTATCACCAAGAAAAACATGGATAGAAGAAAATGTCGTTTTCTCATTAGAAGATGATTACAAAATAGCTTAAAGTTTTATAAACTATAAAAAAGTCAAAAAGGTAATATAAAAATCTTGGCAATCCTAGTGATATTGTTATTAATAAAATAGTGAAATTCGCGAGTTTAAAAATGATAACAATGTTATAGGAATAACAAAATTAGATAATCAAAAATTATTGGTTGTGCAAATAGATAAGTATTGTATGACTAAGGAAATAGAAAAATAACTTAAGGAGGAAATATGAAAAAAAGAATTCTGGGAGGAGCTATAGTTCTAATAGTTCTAATAACATCTATCCTTTTAGGAGATATTCCATTTGCTATAACAATATCATTAGTGGCATTATTAGGATTAAAAGAACTTATAGATATAAAATATAAAAATAAAGATATCAAAGCAATAAAAATATTATCATCAATTTCTATGTTATTAATATTACTAAATAATACATTGTATACTCTAGATATAAAAGTATTAATATATCTGCCAATATTAATACTAATACTACCAATAGTATTTTATAATAATAAAGAAAAATATAATATAAATGATGCCTTTTATTTCTTAGGAATAACATACTTTTTATCATTTGCCTTTAGCAATATAATTACTATGCGAGAGTTAAGTATTCATAAGTGTATATATATATTTATAATATCTTTTATTACAGATACGTATGCTTATATAGGTGGTATGTTAATAGGAAGAAAACATTTTACCACTATATCACCTAAAAAAACAATCGAAGGTTCTTTAATAGGAGCCTTAACAGGTTCATTTATTGGAAGTATGTATTATATAATGTTTATAAATGACCTATCTATTATAAAGATAATTATATTAAGTATAATATTAACTGTTCTTAGTGAATTAGGAGATTTAGTCTTTAGTAGTATAAAAAGATATTTCGGTAAGAAAGATTATTCAAATCTAATACCAGGTCATGGTGGAATATTAGATAGATTCGATAGTGTAATATTCGTAAGTTTAGGTATGGCACTATTACTTAGTATTTTATAAGGAGGAAAAAAATAATGGGAATAATATGGTTTATAGTAATTTTAGGGGGAATAGTATTAGTACATGAATTTGGACATTTTATCTTTTCAAAAATGTTCGGAGTATATGTATATGAATTTTCAATAGGAATGGGACCAAAACTACTTCACTATAAAAAGAAAGGTGGCGAAACAGAATATTGCCTAAGACTAATTCCAATAGGAGGTTTCGTATCTTTAGCAGGTGAAGATGCCGATGATAACAGCAAAATACCAAAAGAAAGAATGCTGTATAGCAAACCAGTATGGCAAAGATTTCTTATTATGATTGCAGGAGCCATGAATAACTTCATAGCGGCTTTTGTATTATTATTTCTAATAGGTCTAATATGGGGAAGTGTATCAACTAAACCTATCATAGCCAATGTAAATCCAGAATATCCAGCTTTTGCTGCTGGTATAGAAAAAGGTGATACCATTCTAAAAATAGATAATCACAAAATATCAAGTTGGAGTGAAGTACAACTATATATAGGAATAAGTGAAGGAAAAGAAATGATATTCACCTTAAAAGATACTAATAATAAAATAAGAGAAGTAAAAGTAACTCCAGAGACCATTACTAATGAAGAAGGAAATAAAAGTTACGTAGTAGGTATAAGCTTAGATAATACCGTAAAACATGGCTTTACAAATGCTTTATCTTATGCTGGAAATACTACCATAGGATTATATAAATTAATGCTAACCACATTAAAACAACTATTTGTAGGAGGAGTATCGGTAAAAGACTTATCTGGACCAGTAGGTATCTATACCGTAGTGGACTCTCAAGCAAAACAAGGAATTCAAAGTATAATATATCTAACAGCTTATTTATCAATGAATGTAGGAGTAATAAATCTATTACCATTCCCAGCCTTTGATGGAGGAAGAGTATTATTCCTAATAATAGAAAAAATAAGAAGAAAACCAATAAAAAGAGAAGTAGAAGGAATGGTAAATACTATCGGATTTGGTCTATTAATGCTTCTAATGATATATGTAACATTTAATGATATATTAAGATTATTCTAAAGAACTACTAAAGTTCTTTTTCTTTTATACATATAAAAAAGTACCAGATGGTACTAATATTAACTATTAAAATATTTACCCTGATAAGTATCTCTTCTTACCATTTCTTTATCGATATCATTTAGAACACAAAATTTCTTAACAAGCCATTTAGGTTCCACTAAAGATTTAATATCCGGATCAGCAGTAATTCTATGTATTACTATTTTTTCATCTAATAACTCTAATTGCTTAATAACAATATCAATATATTCCTCTTTAGTCAAAATATGAAATTTCTCTTTATTATATAAAACTTCCAAAGGAGTATCTTTAACAATATTAAGCATATGAATCTTAATACCTTGAATATCAAGTTTATTAAGATGGCTTACAGTATTTAACATATCATCTTCGTTCTCATAAGGAAGACCATTAATAATATGCACTACTACATTAATATTTCTATCCCTAAGTTTTTTAACCATATCATCAAATTCTTTTAAAGTATGTCCTCTATTAATAAGGATAGAAGTCTCTTCTTTAGTAGTTTGTAGTCCAAGTTCAATAGTTAAAAAAGTTCTTTTAGATAATTCTTCTAAGTAATCTAAAGTATCATCACTAATAGCATCGCATCTAGTAGCAATATCAAGACCAATAACATTATCTATACCCAAAACACTCTCATATTTCTCCTTTAATACAAGAAGAGGAGCATAAGTATTAGTTCTAGCTTGAAAATAAGCAATATACTTAGCATTAGGCCATTTTTTAGCTAATACTTCTTTAACATCATTAAATTGTTCTACTAAACTCTTACTAGGATTACCACCAAATTCTCCCGAACCACTCTTTGAGCAGTATATACATCCACCATATCCTTTTGTACCATCAATATTAGGACAAGTAAAACCAGCATTCAAACTAATCTTACATACCTTAGAATTAAATTTATTTCTTAAGTAATAATTAAGAGTATGATATCTTTTATTATCCAAAGTATATTTAAACATCAAATCACCCAATCAATATTGTATCATAAAATAAATAAAATACATACTAATAAATGGTGATAACATGAATAATATAAAAAGATATAATATATTTATATTACTATCAACATTATCTAGAAATATTCCTGAAGTATATAGTGCTGTATTATTATATAAGATGGATTATTCTTTAAAAGATATTCTCTTATTTTTTACAGTACTCTATTTACTAGGAGCATTAACCAGTGTTATAACTATATACATCTTAAATAAAATAAAATCAAAATATATCTTAATACTATCTAGTATAATATTTAGCCTAAGTTTTTATTATATGTCTATTATGTCAAAAACAACAAAAAGCCTTCTAATATTTAGTATTATTTATTCTATAGGATCTTATACATATCATACTCTAAGACATTATTATGCTATAAAGGCATTAGAAGATAATAAAAAAGAAAATATTGGTAATATATTAATATTTACTAATATAGCTATAATATTATCATCTTTAATAGGAGGATATATTCAAAGTAAATTATCCACATTTGCCTTAGCCCTTTTTGTAGTAATATTATCTATAGTATCATTTATACCATTATTCAAATTTGAAGCAAGTATAGGTAAAGAAAAAATAAAATATCAAAAGATAGAAAAAAATAAATTAAAATTCTTTATTTTGGAACAAGCAAAAGTAATAAATCTTTCTCTGCAGCCATTATATCTATATTTATTTGTAAATAGTAAAATAACATATGTAGGAATATATAACGTCATTCTTGGTATTTCATCATGTATATTTATCTATTTTTTTACTAGAAAAGTAAATGATAAAAAATATTTTAAATATCTAAATATAATATTTTGTCTATTCCTATTATTAAAATTAAATATATATAATAAATATCTAATCTTAATAATAGGACTATTTGAAGGACTAGGTATTAAAATGTTTGAAATAGTATCATCTGAAAATATATATAATATCAAAAAAGATACTAATATAGGAGGATATCTTTTATTAGTGGAATTAATATTCTGTATAACAAGAAGCATTATGTGTCTAATAGGATATTTAATAAATAATATAAAAATAATACTATATTTAACAATAGTACTTATCTTTTTAGTTGGATTTGTTAAAAGAGATATAAATAAAGATTGCTAAAAAATGTAAAATAAAACCTAAATATTGACTAAAATCAACATTTAATATATAATTATTCTAGAAAGATGTGATTATATGAAAAGAAAGTTAATATTTATATTTATAATAATGAGTATGATACTTATTCCTAGTTATCAAGTAGAGGCTAAAACATTAAGACAATTACAAGAAGAACTTGATAAATTAGAAAAAGACTATAATGAAAATAAAAATAAAAAAAGCCTTACTCAGTCTGAGATAAATACACTAAATTCTCAAATAAATACTATTAACGCTAATATTATTAATACAAAAAAAGAAATAGCGACATCTGAACAAGAAATAATTAATAATCAAAATGAAATCGAAGCTAAAAGTAAAGAGACTGATGAACTATTAAAATTTCTTCAAATATCAAGTGGAGAAAATGTTTATCTAGAATATTTATTTGAAGCAGATTCTTATACTGATTTTATATATAGATATTCAGTAGTATCACAACTTACCGGTCATAATAATGAATTGATGGACGAATTAGAAAGATTAAATAATGAATTAGAACAAAAAAAGAAAGAACTAGCAGAAAAACAAGTCCAGTTAGAAAATCAAAATAATGAATATAACTCTAAACTAGTAAAATTAAGAGCTAATCTAAACACTCTTGACAAAGATGGAGCTACTATTGAAGAAGATATTCGTGATAGTAGGAAAGTAATTAACTATTATAAAAGTATAGGCTGTTCACTAGATCAATCTCTTGATTCATGTGTTAATGTAGTATATGCCAGTGGTTGGAGATATCCAATTGCTTATGGCACAGTATCATCAGTATATACTGGAAAAGCGCCAAGAACTGATTGGAGTGGAGAACATCACGGTATTGACTTATGGAATGGTGAAGTATATGGAATGCCTGTTTATGCTGCTGCTGCCGGTGAAGTTAGTGCAGCAAGATGGATAAGCGGTGGAGGTAATGCTGTCTATATATATCATAATGTAAATGGACGACAATATACAAGCGTATATATGCATTTATCCAAAATAGCGAATGGTATAGGACAGGGAACCAAAGTTACTAATGATACAATTATCGGCTATGCCGGAAATACTGGTGGAAATTATGGAGCTCACTTACATTTCGGTGTTGCGCGAGGATGGCGTCTTCCTGGTTGGGATTTTAATGATAATTCAATAAATCCAAATTCAAAAGAAGTTTTATATTTTTCACCTGGCGAGTATGGAGCATATTTTTATAGAAAATAAAGGGCATTATAAGCCCTTTTTAACTAGGAGGATGTTATGAAAGGTTTAACAAAATATGAAGTAGAATATAGAAAAAATAATGGCTTATCAAATGAAGATAAAATAAAGTATACAAGAACTACAAAAGAAATAATATTATCAAACTGTATAACTCTATTTAACATTTTAAATATATCATTATTTATCTTAGTATTAACAACAGGTTCTATTCAAAATACTTTGTTTATTGGAACTATTTTATTTAATACTATAATAGCTATATATCAAGAATTGAAAGCCAAAAAAATATTAGATAATATAAAAGTAACTGATAGTGATACTGTCGTAGTAATAAGAGATGGTGAAAAACAAACCATTAAAAAAGAAGAAATAGTACTTGATGATGTTGTTTATATATCTTCTGGTGATTCTATACTAACTGACTTAGAAGTCCTAAAGTCAAGTAGTCTAGAAGTAGATGAAAGTATAATAACTGGTGAATCAGATGCTATAATCAAAAGGAAAGATGATAAAATAATGTCCGGTTCCATAGTTACTAGTGGTAGTGGTTATGCCAAAGTAATAAGTGTTGGTAAAAATAGTTATGCTAGCAATCTAATAAAAGAAGCCTCTGAAGTAAGTGATAACTCATCATACCTTCAAAGAACTATTAATACTATCCTAAAAATAGTAACAGTATTAATTATTCCTGTAGGAATCTTATTATTTATAAGTCAATACTTTCATAGTAATCAAACCTATAGCGAAGCCATACTATCTACCGTCGCGGGTATTATTGGTATGATACCAGAAGGACTAGTACTATTAACATCAATTGCCTTAACTGCCGGAGTAATAAAGATGGCCAAGAAAAATGTCATCATTCAAAAATTACACGGTATTGAAGTGTTATCATGTACTGATGTATTATGCCTAGATAAAACCGGAACCATAACCGATGGAACTATGACTGTCGTTGATACCATCGTATTAGATAAAAGAGTAAATATAGCTAATATTATAGCTAACATTAATACCGAAGAAGGAAATAACTCAACCGATATAGCACTTAAAAATAAATATGGTATAAAAAATGATTTAAACGTTACTGATAGAGTACCATTTAGTTCCGCTAAAAAATGTAGTATAACCACTATTGATAACACAAAATACTATTTAGGAGCCCTAGAATATATAACCGATAAACAAATAACCGATTATGAAGAACTTGATAAATATATCCAAAAAGGATATAGAATAATTACTTTAGCTAGAGAAAAAGATAAAATAGAAGTACTAGCCTTCATAATTATAAAAGATAATATAAGACCTTCAGCAGGAGATACACTAAAATATTTCAAAGAGCAGGGTGTAGAAATAAAAATAATATCTGGAGATAATCCTATTTCCGTATCCAATATCTTAAAGCAATTAGATTTTGAAGGCTATGACAAATTTATAGCAGGACCAGACCTACCAAAAGATTATGAAGAGTTAGTCAAAGTAGCCCATGAAAAAGTAATCTTTGGCCGAATGACTCCAAGTCAAAAACAAATGGTTATTAAAGCTTTAAAAGAAGACAATACCGTATCCATGATAGGAGACGGTGTCAACGATGTATTAGGCTTAAAAGAAGCTGACTGTGGAATAGCACTTCAAAGTGGCGTTAATGCCGCTAGAAGTGTATCCGAAGTAGTATTAACAACAAGTGATTTCTCAGTATTACCAGATATCGTAAATGAAGGAAGAAGAGTAGTAAATAATATTGAACGTGTAGCGGCTATGTACCTAATAAAGACAACATATTCATTTCTATTATCCCTATTATCAATAGTATTGACATATGAATATCCATTTTATCCAATTCAATTATCATTAATAAGCTCAGTATGTGTAGGTATTCCATCATTCTTCTTAGCCCTAGAACCAAATTATAACAAAGTAACTAAAGGCTTCCTATCTAAAGTATTTAGAAATGCCCTTCCAAATGGAATGACAGTAGTAATAAACATCTTTATAATAATAATGTTTTGTACTGTTTTTCATAAAGATTTCGAAAATTATCGTTTAGTAGTGGTAGCCTTAACTGGATTTATTACTCTAAGACAACTATATACAATATGTAAACCATTAAACCTATGGCGAAAAATACTATTAATATTTTGTATAATATCATTCTTAGAACTATTAATTTTACTTCCAGACTTGTTTTTAGTTTCAAAATTTGGTATAGTAAGTATCATCTTTATTTCAGTTCTTGCCTTTATAGATACTTATATAATAGACTTTTTGCAGGAGATATATGACAAAGTATTAATAAAAGTAAGGAGTATAAAAAATGAAATCAAAGAAAGAAAAGAAAGAAAAAAACATTCCTAGAATAATATGGGTAACAGGTATATATCTAATATTAATAATAATACTTGTACTTGTAGTTATCTATAAAGTAAAATACGAAAGGTAGTGATAAAATGTTTGTCGATGAAGTATTAATAGACCTTCTAGCGGGTACTGGCGGTAATGGTTGTATGGCTTATCGAAGAGAAAAATATATCCCTATGGGAGGACCTTATGGCGGTAATGGTGGTAAAGGATCAGATATAATATTTAAAGCCGATGAAGGATTAAAAACCTTAATAGATCTTCGTTATCAAAAGAAAGTAAAAGGAAATAACGGAAATAATGGTGAAGGAAAAAACAAAAACGGCAAAGACAGTGAAGATGTCATTGTAAAAGTACCAGTCGGAACTACCATTAAAGATGCCACTACTGGAGTAGTCATAGCCGATCTAACTAAAAATAATGAACAGGCAATAGTAGCTTATGGTGGCCGTGGTGGAAGAGGAAATGTAAGTCTTTCCACTAGAAGTAATCCCTGTCCATCATATGCCGAAAAAGGTGAGCCAGGAGAAGAAAGAAGAGTACTAGTAGAACTTCGTATGATAGCGGATGTTGGTTTAGTAGGTATGCCAAGTGTTGGAAAATCAACAATACTATCAATGATATCTAATGCCAATCCTAAAATAGCTAGCTATCACTTTACAACATTATCTCCTAACTTAGGAGTAGTAAAAACAAACGATAATTCCTTTGTCGTAGCGGATCTTCCAGGATTAATCGAAGGAGCTTCTTCTGGAGCAGGTTTAGGTCATAAGTTCCTAAAACATATTGAGAGAACTAAAATAATAGCTCATGTCATTGATATGGCTAGTGAAGAGGGTAGAGATCCATATGAAGACTATGTAGCTATAAGAAAAGAATTAGAAGCATTCTCTCCTAAATTATTAACAAAACCAGAAATAATCGTTGCTAACAAAATGGATGGAACAAATGCCAAAGAAAACCTAAAGAAGTTTAAAGAAAAAATAAAAAATAAAGAAATATATGAAATAAGTGCCATAAGAAATGAAGGATTAGATAAAGTAATAGATAAGTTATCTAGTTTAACTAAAACAATAGAAAGAGAAGAGTTATTTGCAGATTCCGTACAAGAGAGTCATGTATTATATAAATTTAAAGAAGAAAAACCATTTACTATTGTAAAAGATAATGATACTTATACAATAAAAGGAGATATAGTCGAAAAACTATTTAGAATGACAAACTTTAATACTGAAGAAGCTTATGAAAGATTCTCAAATAAATTAAGAAGAATGGGTGTCGATGAAGAACTAGAAAGCTTAGGTATTAAAGAAGGAGATACTGTAAGAATATTAGATTTTGAATTTGAATGGACAAGATAAGAATATCTTAAGAGGAAAAACGGAGCCTAAGGTCTCCGTTTTAATATATAATAAAGAAAGTAGACATAGTCTACTCAGAGTATTAAACTTTTCTAACATTCTAAAAAGAGAAGTTCTCTTTTTAATTACTTATATCTTACAAGCTTAAAAGGATTATCATAAATATCATAACCATCTCTACTAATCTTTTTTACAACATCCCTAAGAAATATAGAGTTACTAATCATATTATCAAGATTAAGCTCTTTTAATATTGACTTATATACCATCATCCAAGATAAATTATCTTTATTATCATATTTTATCAAAGTATTCACCACTAGATTAATATTTTTATTCATACAATAATCTCCTTTCATTAATTATAATATAAAAACTAATTATTTAATGTAACTAAATAGGTTACAAATACTATCATAGATACAATAAATAGTTAAATACAAATATTTACTTATTTCTTTTTATTTGATATAATTAACAAGGATGGTGACTAAGATGGACTACATAACGATAGATAATTTTGAAGGACCTTTAGATTTATTACTACATTTAGTAAAAGAGTCTAATATAGATATATTAGATATTAAAATAGAAGAAATAACTGATAAATACCTAACATATATCGAAACACAAAAAGATTTAAATATTAATATATCATCATCATATCTAGTTTTAGCGGCAGAACTTATGTATCTAAAGTCTAAATCATTATTACCACAAAATAAAAACAATGAAGAAGATGACGATGAAGAAATAACAAGAGAAAATTTAATCAATAAATTATTAGAATATAAAAGATACAAAGAATTAACACCAACATTTAAACACTTAGAAGAAGAAAGAAAAAAAATATATATTAAGAGTCCTGAAAAAGTAAGTAACTATATAGAAAATACCGTTAGTGGTGAAGGAACCGTTGAGGACCTAATGGAAGCATTTAAAAAATTCTTAGAAAGAAAAGAACTAGAAAAACCAATGGAAACCACTATTACCACAAAAGAATACTCTGTCAAAGAAAGAAAAAGAAATATAAAAAGTATTCTAAAAGAAAAGAAAAAAGCTACTTTAGAAGATTTATTAGAAGAGTATAATAAACCATATATCGTCGTTACGTTTTTATCCGTTTTAGAAATGGTAAAAGAAAAAGAAGTAATAATAAATCAAGAAAATAACTTTGAAAAAATACTAATAGAATTGAGGAATTAATATGGAAGGAATAATTGAAGGATTATTATATGTCCAAGGAGATCTAGGATTAACCATAAATCAAATAGAAGATATACTAGAAATACCTGAAGAAGAAGCAAAAAGCCTAGTACTAAACTTAAAAAACTATTATGAAGAAAATAATAGAGGATTAAGAATAAATTATCTAGGCAATACCATTAAATTAACTACTAAGGAAGAACATCAAAAATATTATCAAAAATTACTAGAAAGTCCATCTTCTAATAATCTATCAGAGTCTGCTTTAGAAGTATTAGCTATCATAGCCTACAATGAACCAATTACTAGAGGTGACTTAGAAAAATTAAGAGGGGTAGATTCAACCTATGTATTAAGAAGACTATTAGCTAAAGGACTAATAAAAGAATGTGGAAAATCAGATCTACCAGGAAGACCAATATTATATAAAACTACTGATGATTTTTTAGATTATTTTGGACTTGCTTCTATAAAAGATTTACCTAATATCGAGTTATTAGAAGAAGATAATAGTCCTAAAGACTTATATACTTCTATATATAAGGAAGGAGATAATGATGGAAGAGAGAATAATAACTAGTAATTTATTAGATGAAGATAGAGAATTATCCATAAGACCAGAGTCTCTTGATGAATATGTTGGTCAAAGTGAAATAAAAGAAAATCTAAGAGTATTTATAAAATCTGCTCTTATGAGAGAAGAAAGTCTAGATCATATATTACTATATGGTCCTCCAGGATTAGGAAAAACAACTCTAGCATATATAATAGCTAATGAGTTAGGAAGTAATATCAAGACCGCTAGTGGTCCTTCTATAGAAAAAACAGGTGATTTAGCAGCAATATTATCAACTTTAGAAGAAGGAGATGTTTTATTCATAGATGAAATACATAGAATACCAAGATATATCGAAGAAGTATTATATCCAGCTATGGAAGATTACTATCTAGACATTATCGTCGGAACTGAAGGCTCATCAAGAAATATCAAGATAAATCTTCCCCATTTTACTTTAGTAGGAGCAACTACTAGAGCGGGTGATTTATCAAGTCCTTTAAGAGATAGATTCGGAATAATTGCAAAATTAAATTACTATACTGAAGAAGAACTATATCAGATAATAAAAAGAACATCAAAAGTATTAGATACTCCAATTACTGATGATGCCGCTCGTGAGCTTGCTAGTAGAAGCAGAGGTACTCCAAGAATAGCCAATAGATTATTTAAAAGAGTAAGAGACTTTGCTTTAATATATTCAGGTGGTATTATTAATGAAGAGATTCTAAATAGTTCATTAGATAGATTAAAAGTAGATAAAAGTGGTTTAGATGAAACAGATAGAATACTACTAACCGCTATTATTGAAAGATTTAATGGTGGACCAGTAGGTTTAGAAGCCTTAGCTTCTTCTATTGGGGAAGAATCATCTACTATAGAAGATGTCTATGAACCATATTTATTAAAAGAAGGTTATATAAAGAGAACTCCTAGAGGTAGAGTAGTAACAGATAAAACATATGACTATTTAAAAATAGAAAAATAAAATATATCCCCTTAAGCCTAAAGTCTTAAGGGGTATTTCAAAGTTTAAGGTCTTTGAAATAACAATTATTTTTTTGTATGTATATTATTAAAAAATAAAAAATTAATAAATAAAGAAAAGAGGTAATAAAAATGAAATATTTAGGATCAAGAGTGTTAGAAACAGATAGGTTAATTTTAAGACCTACTAAAGAAGAAGATTTAAAAATTATTTGGACTATTCTATGTGATGAGAAAGTAGCAGAGCATTATCTTGTAGGAAAATTTAATTATGATTGGGAAAAGGAAAAAGTATGGCAATATAAAAAATTAGAAAAAGCAAATAATGAAGATGTATTCCAGTGGTCGATAATATTAAAATCAGAAAATAAATGTATTGGTCAGGCTAGTTGCCAAAAAAGTCATGATGAATTTGGTAATGAAAATAGTGATAATATAAGAGATGTTGGTTGGTTTTTAGATTCTAATTATCATGGTATGGGATATGGTAGTGAGGTTGCTAAAGCAGTACTTGATTATATGTTTAAAGAAGTACAAATTGATAAAATAGAAACTTGTGTTGCTACTGATAACATAGCATCCTGGAAGGTAATAGAAAAATTAGGCTTTCATAGAACTGGTAAAATTAAAAAAGTTAAGTATACTATTTTAACTGAAGAAGTAGATTGTTACTGCTACGAGATAACGAGAGAAGAATATTTGAATTTGGGTAGTAAATAAAAGTTAACAAGATTAAAAAAGGTGATAAGGTATAGTGAATAATTTACTATATCTTTTTATGTATAAATTATATTTATATGGCATATAAAAAATTAATATTTGTCAATACATCATTTTAGTAGTAGTATTAATGTTATTAAAATTTGTACTCTAACACATAGAGTGCTTTTTATTATGTTTACTACAATAAATATATAAATCACATAAATTAACTATTTTTTATTATAAAATTCGATAAAATAAAGAAACATGATGTGAAATATATGCGTTTAAAAGAAATAAAAGCCTATTGATTAAATTTAGTAAGAATATAAATGGTATAGTAGGCCTCAATAAATCAGGTAAATCTAATAAAGTAGATGATGTAAGATAGCTACTAATAGGATAGTCTATGAATAATCTTAGAAAAGATAGTTCACTAGATGTACTATTCTCAGATAATGATAGTAGAAGACACTTTAATAGTAATTAGTTACATTAGAATTTAATGAATACTATACCAATAATGAAAAACACAAAATATTAACAAGAAAAAATATAAGGTAAGTCATAATATAGACTTATCTTATTTTTAATCATTATTGTTGAAAAATAAATCTTTTTGTGGTAAGATAAAATCGACTTGGGGGAATCAAATATGAATAAAGAAACTGGATATCCGCATATAGATAAACCATGGATGAAGTATTATGATGAAAAAATTGCTAATATCGAGGATCCAAAAACTAATATAACTGAGTATTTAAAAATGAAAACAAAAGGAAATGAATCATTACTTGCTCATAGTTATTATGGAAAAAATATGACATTGGATGAACTATTTGATAAGGCGTCTACAGCCTCAAAAGTTCTAACATCATTAGGTGTAAAGAAAGGCGAAATAGTAATGAATATGCTGCCAAATATACCAGAATCTGCTCAAATATGGTTAGGTTGTGCCAATATAGGTGCTGTAGCGGATTTCATAGATCCAAGACCAGATAGTATGGATATAATGGCAAATGCTCAAAAAGTATTAGAAGTTATAAAATACGAAAGAGCAAAGTATATAGTAGCTCTAGATAAATGCTATCTTGCTATGTTAAAGCCAATAGAGAAAGAGTTAAAAGAATTAGGTATAGAAAACATAGTGATAATATCCGCAAGTGATTCAATGAACTTATCAGGAAAGATAGATTATTTAAAAGATGCACTTAAATATAATGAATTAAAAAATATTAGAAATAATAATTTAAGTGTAAAAAAACTAAAATCATATGAAGTTCTATATGCTAGAATGAGCAATATGCAAAAAGAAGAAAAATTACTTAAAGAAGCAATTGAAAGTTCAATTCTAAAAGTATCAAGATATAGTGATTTAATAAGAGAATGTAGATATACTAGTTATATAACTGATACAGATGCTGAAACAATCACATATATAGGCCACACTTCAGGTACTAGTGGTGCAAGACCAAAACCAATAACTGCCAGTAATAAAAATGGCATATCAACATTACAACAATTAATCAAAGGTAATGTAAGTTTCACTAAAGGAGATAATGCACTTCATGTGCTTCCATACTTTGCTCCTTTTGGAGCCTATGATAATTACTTGCTTAATATAGCTAGTTGTGCAAACAATATTGATGTACCAGAATTTGAAATAAATGAATTTGGATATTTAATAAAAAAATATCATCCAAATATAATTATGGGAACACCAGCATGGTTAGCGGCACTTCCTGATTATAGTTATTTGACTAATGAAGATTTATCATGCATTCATACTATAATTTATGGCGGTGATTCACTTTCACCACAAGATGAAGAAAGAGTAAATAAATGGCTTAAACAACATGGAAGTAGTGCCGAAGTAGAAAAAGGACATGGTATGAGTGAATTTCTTGGATGTGGCTCATATGCCCAAGATGAATATAATCAGCTTGGTTCAATAGGAATACCACTACCTAATACAATTTATTCAATAGTAGATCCAAATGTTGAAGATAAATTAGTACCATTAAAATTTGAAGAAGGAAAAGAACGTTTAGAAGGAGAACTTGTAGTTTCTTCAGATGCAGTAACAAGAGGAATACTTCATGGTGATATCATTGTTCCTAGATATGAAATGGATGGTAGAAGCTATATAAGAACTAGAGATCTAGTACAAATGGACAAAAATGGAGTGTTCTATCACGAAGCCAGAAAAGACAGATCATTTACTAGATTCGATGGTTATAAAATAAAACCTTATGAAATAGAAAGCATAATTGAAAAAAATGACAAAATAAAATATGCAAAACTAGTAGAATATTTTGATGACAGGCAAAGAGGAATTATGCCTATGTGTCATTTAGTCCTAAAAAATAATGATATAAGTGAAGAAGAAAAAATAGAAGTAATAAAAGATATTGTTTATAATAATATCATTGGGGACTCAACTATGTCATCAAGACAAATACCAGCTAAGTTTAAAATAAGAGAAAGCATGCCACTTACTAAAAATAGTAAAGTAGACTTTAATGCATTAAAAAATGAACCACTAGATGGTAGTGAAATTAATGTTGATGTAAGTGAAACTAACTTAACCGTCGATCACATTGAAATATATAAAGACACCAAAAAATCAAAAACAAGAATAAAAAACAAATAAAAATTGTCACTTTAACAAAAATGTAGTATAATAACAAAATGTAGTTTTAAATGTATTTTGGAGGAATAATATGATAGAAATAGAAAAGCCATCAAAGATGGGACTAAATATGAACTTTTATAGTGAAGAGGCAAAAACAACTGCAAAACCAAACGATACCGAATATGGATTCTTATATGAAAGAAATAAAAAGTATATGAACAATATAGCTATTACATTCGGTGGATTAAAAGTAACATACGAAGAGTTACACACAAAAATAGATGAATACGCCAAAGCACTATATAAAAGAGGAGTAAGAGAAAATGATATAATAGCACTATCAGTAGCCAATACACCAGAAGCAATATATATATCTTATGCATTAAATAAATTAGGAGCAATAATATGCCCAATAAATCCTTTAGATATGGATTATAAAATAATGCAAGATTTAAAAGTAGTAAGACCAAAAATGTTCATTGGAATAAATGATTCATATAAGAAATTTAAAAACGCTAGTAAAGATATGGATATAGACGTAATTCTTTTTCCAGCAGTTAGATCACTTGACAATAACATAATAAAAACACTATATGGAGCAAAGCAAATAATAAGTGGAAATGTCTTGTTATCGCTAGATAGTAAATTAGATTACGTTTTAAAAAAAGGAAAAAGTTTTGAAGATGCAATTTATCCAATTCATAAAGATGAAAAAATTGGTGATATAATGTTCACTGGTGGTAGTAGCGGTACACATAAAGGAGTTATGTTAAGTGAAAATGGTCTAAATTGTGTCACAAAGTCATTAGATTATGTAACCGAGTTAGAACCAGGAGAAATATTTATGGGTAACCTTCCAACTTTTATGGCCTTCGGTAAATTAGCAATGCATTATGCATTATGTAAAAGTCTTAATGTAAATTTAACCCTAAAAGCATTACCAAAAGATTTTAAAGAAGAGTTATATAGAATAAAACCAGCAGGAGTTTTTGCAGGACCAATTCAGTGGGAATGTTTCCTAAATAGTATTTTTGGAGAAATAAGTAATAAAGATGAAAAAATAGACTTTTCATTAAATCAAAACACTGACTATATAAAATATCTAGAAAGCCTAAAAGCAATGTTAAGAAAAGCCGATACATCAAAGCTAGATCTATCTTGGCTAAAAATGGGAGTATCAGGAGGAGAACAATTAAAAATGTTTACTGAACTACTATGTTCTACAGTATTTGAAGAATTAGGAGCACCAGATGTTTTATGGAATGGTCTTGGTATGACAGAAATGTGGGCTCCAGTAGCAGTAAAAATGGGTAAGAAAAACACAAACGGAACAGTAGGGGCAGTAATTCCATATAATAATCAAATGATCATAGATCCAATAACCAAAGAAGAATTAGGAATTAATAAAGAAGGATTACTTTGTGTAAATGGTCCTGGAATGATGATTGGATATTATAATAACCCTGAAGAAACAAAAAACTCTTTTATTGAAAAAGATGGTGAAAAATGGTTATTAACAGGTGATATAGCTAAAATATTACCAACAGGAGAAATAGAGTATATAGATAGGGCAAAAAGAAGCTTTGTTTGTGGTATTGAGAATATATACCCTCAGCGTATTGAAAATTTATTAAGTCAAATACCAGAAATAAGAGAAAGCATAGTTACCAAAGTAAAAGATAATGATTTACAATATGTACCAAAATATCATATTAGTATATATGATCAAAATTGTGATATAGAAAAATTACAAGAAAAAATAGAATTATTAATAAAATCTACTTTAGGAGAAAACAATTTACCACGTTTTTATGACTTCTATTATGAACCATTATTAAGAACAGCAAATGGTAAACTAGATCCTAAGCCATATCAAAAAGAAGATAATGAAAAACATAAAATATTAACAAGAAAAAAATAAAAAAATAAGGTAAGTCATAATATAGACTTATCTTATTTTTTGTGTTATACTTATAAAAAATGGGGAGTGATATTTTATGCTAGGAGCTTGTTTTTCAATAAGTGGTATAATATTTGTAACAATTTTTATGATTACATTTTTTTCAAAGAGCAATATAAAAACCAAAGAAACAAGACTTTATGGTATTCTTCTTCTAATAACTTTCTTTGGAACATTTATTGATATATTTAGTTTCATACTATTCAAACTTGAGTTTGATGTCAATTCATTTTTATATAAATTTTTTGCCAAAGGAATGTTAGTCTATTTTATTGCTTGGATTTTTATTTTTACAGAATATATATATGAAATATCAAATAAAAGTATTTTAAGATTTAACATTAAACTATATAAAATTGTTTTTGCTTTATCTTCTATACTAGTAATTTTAATACCAATAAAATTCAAGAAAACCCCTTCAGCAATCTATCCTAGTGGAATTGGAGTAAATGTTACATATTTTTTAGTTGGTCTTCTCCTATTGGTATCACTGATTTTAAGCTTTGAAAACATAAAAGAAAAAAACAAGAAAAAGTATATACCAATTTTCTTAGTTATAACAATGCTTGCTTCCGCTACATTAGTTCAAAAGTTTTTTCCAGATTCCTTCCTGATAAATTTCTCATTAGCCATAGTAGTTTCAGTAATGTACTTTACCATAGAAAACCCTGATATAAAAACAATCGAAGAAATACACAGAGCCAAAGAAATCAGTGACAATGCCAATGAAGAAAAAATTATGTTCTTATACAACATGACAAGTAATATAAGAAGTATAGCAAAAGATATAAATACTTCAGCAGATAATATATTAGATGAAACAGATAATAAAAAAGTAAATATGGAAGTCATAAATGACTCCGCAAGAGATATAAAAGGAAATGCTGCTAAATTTACTACTATGACTAATGAAGTATTTGATATATCAAATATCGATAGTGCAGGTATAAAAGTATATAATAGTAAATACAATATAAAAATATTACTAAAAGAAATAAATCAAAGATACAAAAATAAAGCTAATGCTAAAGAATTAAAGTTCATAACCAATATAGCAAGTGACTTACCAGAATACCTATACGGTGATAGCGTAAGCTTAAAAAAAGTATTAACTATATTATTAGATAATAGTATTAAATATACAGAAAAAGGTTATATTGAATTTGATGTTAATACAATAATAAAAAATAATATCGTAAGATTAATAATAACTATTGAAGACTCAGGAAAAGGTATGACAGCGGAAGAATTAAATAAATCATTTATAAAAACTAATCAAAAAGATGAAAGGGATAATATAAGTAATAACTTATATAATGCTAAAAGATTAATAACCTTAATGAATGGAGCTATCATACCAAATAGTATTTATAATAATGGTACCACTATGAAAATAGTATTAGACCAAAAATATGTAGAAGAACAAGATGACTTAGATAAATACGAAGATATGATAGATAAGAAAAAAATATTACTAATAGATGATAATGAAAATAGTGAAAAACTAATCAAAAAGATTCTTAATAATACTAATATAGAAATAGTTAGTGTTAAATTAGGTAAAGAAGGACTAGACAAAATCAGAAATAAAGAAAAGTATGATTTAATATTATTAGATGAAGAAATGTCACCATTAGGTGGCCATGAAGTAATGAGAAAGCTAAAACAAATAGCGGGATTTAATACTAAAGTAATATTACTTACCAAAACAAATAAATATGACTATGATGATGAATATATAGAAGAAGGCTTTGCAGATTATCTAATAAAAAGTTCTAAAAAAGAATTAATAAAGAATAAAATAAATAAATATTTAAAGTAAAAGTTATAAAACACTTTACAAAAAGTAAAATATAGTGTATTATTAATATGTTCCTTGAACTTTGTTATCGGTACCTCTTACCATAACTAGGTTAAAGGTGAAAATAAGATAAGGAGGAAATAAAAAATGGCATTAAATAAAAATGAAAAAGCTAAGTTAATTAAAGAATTTGCTAGAGATGCAAAAGATACAGGATCTCCTGAAGTACAAATAGCAATTCTTACAAAAGAAATTAATGCTCTTACAGAACATCTAAAAAACAACAAACAAGATAAAGCTTCTAAAAGAGGACTTTTAATGAAAGTTGGAAAAAGAAGAAGTTTACTTAACTACTTAATAAAAACAGATGTTAAGAGATATAGAGATGTAGTTGCAAAACTAGGCTTAAGAAAATAATAAATAATAAAGTAGGCACTCTTTTTTGAGTGTCTTTATATTTATAGGAGGTTTTTATGAATATAAATGATTTGTATTTTGCTAATATAAGTATGATAACTAAAAAAGAGTATAGAAGAAATGGAGAAACTGCTTACTATCATGAGGCTATTAGACAAACGATAGTTAAACCTACAAAAAATAATAGGTATATTGATTTATTGACTGGGAAAAAATATAAAGTTTTTGGTGCTTTAACAAGTTGTGAAAATGAAATAGGATGTCTATTTATTAATGGTCCATTTATACCTTTTAGTGATATTATATCTGTTGAAAAACAAAATATGAGTAAAAGAAGAATACTTAAAAAAATTAATGATTATAAGAATCAAGTAAAAGAAAAGGAGTAGAGATATGGATAAGAAAGTATTTGAGTTAGATTTTTATGGAAGAGAAATAATAGTAGAACATGGACAAGTAGCTAAGCAAGCAGATGGAGCAGTACTTGTAAGATATGGTGATACCGTAGTGTTATCAACAGCTGTAGTAAGTAAAACAGCAAATTTACTATCAGATTTCTTTCCACTTATGGTTTTATACCAAGAAAAGTTATATTCTGTAGGTAAGATACCTGGAGGATTTATTAAGAGAGAAGGTAGACCTACTGATGCTGCGACACTTGCGGCTCGTATGATAGATAGACCACTAAGACCATTATTCCCAGAAGATTTCAAAAATGAAGTCCAAATAGTAAACACAGTGTTATCAGTAGATCAAGATAATTCACCAGAACTTACAGCATTATTTGGATCATCATTAGCAACTTGTATTAGTAAGATACCATTTAATGGCCCAGTAGCAGCAGTTAAAGTAGGTAGAGTGGGTGGTAAATTTATTATAAACCCAACAGTTGCTGAAGCCGAAGTGTCAGATATTGATCTTACCGTAGCAGGAACAAAAGATGCTATTAACATGGTTGAAGCTGGTGCGAGAGAAGCAAGTGAAGATGATATGTTAGAGGCTCTATTATTTGGTCACGAAGCTATAAAAAAATTAATTGCTTTCGAAGAAGAAGTAATCGCATCTATTGGCGAAGAAAAGATGGAATATGACAAATTAGAAATTACTGAAAAGTTAAGAAACGAAGTAGATAATATTGTTAGAGAAAGATTAGATAAAGCTTTAAGAATTAAAGATAAACTAGAAAAATATAATACTATTGATAGCCTAGAGGAAGAAGTAGTAGAGAAATATAAAACTGAAAACGAAGATAATATGAAACCAGAACAGTTAAAAGAACTACTAACAAAAGTAGCACTAATATTCCATGGTATAGAATATGAATTATTTAGAAATATTGTCGTAAAAGAAAAGAAAAGAGCCGATGGACGTGCCATGGATGAAATAAGACCATTATCTACCGATATAGATCTTCTTCCAAGATGTCATGGTAGTGCTTTATTTACAAGAGGAGAAACTCAGTCTTTAGCTACAGTAACATTAGGAGCTTTAGGAGAACATCAAATATTAGATGGTCTAGGTATTGAAGATGCCAAAAGATTTATGCTACATTATAATTTCCCAGCATTTTCAGTAGGGGAAACAGGAAGATATGGTGCTCCTGGTAGAAGAGAAATAGGCCATGGTGCCTTAGGTGAAAGAGCTTTATCTTATGTAATACCTTCTGAAGAAGAATTTCCATATACCATAAGAGTAGTAAGTGAAATTCTAGAAAGTAATGGTTCATCATCTCAAGCCACAATATGTGCCGGAACAATGGCTCTAATGGCCGCTGGTGTACCAATAAAAAAACCAGTAGCAGGAATAGCTATGGGATTAATAACACATGAAGATGAATATACAATACTTACTGATATTCAAGGAATGGAAGACCATCTAGGAGATATGGACTTCAAAGTAGCGGGAACAAAAGATGGTATTACTGCTCTTCAAATGGATATCAAAATAGATGGAATAAATAGAGATATATTAAAAGAAGCTTTAGCTCAAGCAAAAAAAGCTAGACTAGAAATATTAGATGTAATTACAAAACAAATAGAAAAACCAAGAGAGGATGTATCTAAGTATGCTCCTAAGACAGAAACATTTATGATAAATCCAGATAAGATTAAAGATGTTATCGGTCGTGGCGGAGAAATGATTACTAAGATAATATTAGAGTGTAGTGGTGTAAACACAGTAAATGACATAAACGCTGTTAAAGTAGATTTAGAAGATGATGGAAGAGTAATTATATATCATACAGATAGAGATATAATAAATAAAACAGCTGAAAGAATAAAAAATATAGCTAGAGAAGTAGAAATAGGAAAGGTGTATACAACAAAAGTAGTAGATGTAGAAGACTTCGGTATCTTCGTAGAATTATGGCCTGGTTGTGAAGGACTTATTCATGTATCACAATTAGATACAAAGAGAGTAGAAAAACCAAGCGATATGTTCAAAGTAGGAGATGAAGTAATAGCAATAGCTACAGGATATGACAAAAAAGGCAAACTAAATCTATCTAGAAAAGAACTATTAAAGAAGTAAAAATACTTCTTTTTTTATATAATAAAAAAATAGTCAAGTATTAAACTTAACTATTATACTTATCATTAAATAATTTCAAAACATTATTAAATTCTTCTCTATTTTCAAGCCCAACTATATATTCTTGATTATTATCATTAACGAGCCTTCTAATACAAAAGTCACTAGGATCATCAAGATTAGATAAAACAACATAGCAATTATTATTAAAATTAATCCTATCAATTTCAGTATACTCAATACCATTTTCTAAAGTAATTACATTATATTCTTTTTCTTCATTCATTTTCTAATACCTCTACCATCAACACTTTTCAATATTGCAGCCATATCAATAATGTTATCTGTTTCATCTTTCTGATAATCTTCAATCATTTTAACCATATCATCATTAGCAATATCATATCCTAACTCCTTAAGATAACCTTTAAAACCATCCTTTAATAAATCAGAATATTCAAAAGTAGGATCATTTTTAACAATATAACTAAATGCCTTATCAAAAACTTCTTTCCTATATGGAGCATTAACTATATTAGTAGCCGCTAAAATAGCACAACGCATATCAGTTTCTGACTTTTTAGCAGCCTCAGTAATATGTCTTGTTAAATTAGCATAATTAAAATTAACATATTTTTCTTCAGCATCAGGATTATTACCATAAGTTTCAATTATTTTATTAGCTTCATCCCCATTTAATCCCATTAAATCTTCATAATATTTAATTTCTTTTTTAATATCCATCTTTGTATCCTTAGATACATCTATTACAACATTATTACTATTAGTAACAACTTTAGTAGCAATAGTAGCTATTCCAGCAGTAAGAACATTAGTAACAACAAGTAGTGTTACAATTGCTCTTTTAAATTCACTATTTTTTTTCTTCTTTTTACTATGACCATATTCATGAACACTTGTAGTATCTTTACTACTACTATTCCATGCTCGATCATAATATTCTTGATTTTCCATTCTTTTATTTCTAGCATTTTCATTAACGAAATTAATAAATACATTATCTAAATCGGAATCATTTCTTTCCATACACTCACCTCTAATTTAAGTATATATTTAAATATAAAATAAGTCAATTATATTTACAAATTTAGCATTTAACATGTAAATATAATATCTATAAAAAATAATAAAAACATATTGTATTTTAAAAAAAAGTATGATAAAATTATAGAGAATAGGAGAGATATATATGGCACTAAACAAACTAAAAAAATTCGTAAGCGAGGAAGTAATGAGTGACGAACTAGCAGAAGATGAATACTACGATGCTGAGAATGTTACTGTTCCTAATAGTGGTAAAATGATTCTTTTAGAACCTCGTGCTTATTCTGAAAGTCAGCAAATAGCGGACCATTTAAAGAAAAGAAATACTGTTGTTGTTAACATGAAAAGAGTAACACCCGATCAAGCTAAAAGAATAGTAGATTTTTTAAGTGGCACTGTATATGCAATTGGTGGAGACCTTCAAAAAATAGGTGGAGGAATATTTTTATGCACACCTAAAAATGTAAATGTTGAAGGAACTATTTCAGAAGAAGAAGAAAAAGGAAAAAAGAAAAACGATATTGACTTAGAATGGTAGAAGGCGAAAGGTGACTTTTTATGAAGAGGTTTACTATCGTTAATAACGGATATAATGTCGATGAAGTAAATAGATTTATTGACGTCGTTATTAAGAGATTAGAAAAATTAAATAGTGATAACGCTCTTATGCAGATGAAAATCTCTTCATTAGAAGAACAACTGCAGAAAAGCAAAAAAGAAGAAGTTAATTTAGGAGAGGCTATTGTAGCCGCTCAAAAAACAGCAGATAGAATAAAATCTTTAGCTCGCGAAGAATCAAATATGATAGTGGAAGAAGCACGAAATAATGCTAATGCTATTGTCCATGAGGCACTTCTAACAGCTGAAAAGACCGAACATGAAGCTATGATTCTAAGAAAAAATATTACTGTATATAAAAATAGAGTAAAAAATATAATAAAATCTCAACTAGAAATAGCAGAAGATTTAGATAAATATGATTTAGATAATTAAGTACCAATACTGGTATTTTTTTCTTTAATGATATTGAAAAAATAATAAAAAAAAGTTATAATTAATATATGGTGAAAAGGAGGTACTAGTGGTGATAAAAAATGTATTTATGGAAGTATTACCAGACGTATGGCCAATGCTTATAATTATCCTAGTAATAATAGTTAGTCTTAGATTAACATATTTAATAACAAAACATAAAAAATTTCAATTACATAAGGAGATAATTTATCTCTTAGCAATAATATATTTATTATGTTTGTTCCATGTAGTAACCTTTCAAGATAGTAATTATGGAACATCTAATTTCACACCATTTAAAGAAATATTTAGATATGACATAGGTTCACATAAATTTATGCGTAACGTCATGGGAAATATAATATTATTTATTCCATATGGTTTTTTAGCATCATATCTACTTAACAATAAAAAATTTAGTGTAATAACAATACTTACAGTAATAGCTTCATTGACTATTGAAACTGTTCAATATTATATAGGAAGAGTTTTTGATATAGATGATATTATTCTTAATGTTATAGGAGGAATAGTAGGGTTTCTAATATTTATAGGTCTAGACGCTATAAGAAGTAAAATAAAAATCTTTAGAAATGATACAGTATTAGATATACTAATAATAATCTTTTTAGTATTAATAATAGTATATTCATTTAATATTAATATATTTAGTATATGGGGGTAATAATCATGTTTGAAATATTTAATGAGACAAATAAAGAAATAAAAGAAATAAACAAATTACAAGAATATATGGAATTTGTCGTGAAGAAAATGGATTTATCCAATGCTTCATTTAATATAATATTTGTGAGTAATGAAGAGATACACAATATTAATAAAGAATATAGAAACGTTGATAGAGTCACAGATGTTATATCATTTGCTCTAGAAGACAATAAAGATATAACTTATGATAATTTTAGATTACTAGGTGACATATACATAGCCATTGATGTAGCTTATGAGCAGGCAAAAGAATATAATCACTCAAAAGAAAGAGAAGTATGTTTTCTAGCAACTCATGGCCTTCTGCATTTATTAGGATATGATCACATGAAAGAAAGTGATGAAAAAATAATGTTTGGAAAACAGGAGGAACTATTAAATGCCTACGAGATCAAAAGATAAAAGAAGTTTTTTAACTAGTTTCATGGATTGTATTAATGGTTTAGAATTTGTCATTACAAATGAGGAAAATTTTAGGCGTGAAATAATTATTGGTATCATAACTCTAATTTTATCATATATATTAAAAATATCTCAAACAGAATATATTATAGTTCTAATCATGATAGCATTAGTATTAACTAGTGAAGTAATAAATACCGCAATTGAAAAAACTGTTGATTTATATACCAATAAATATAATGAAACAGCAAAGATAGCTAAAGATGTATCTGCATTTGCAGTACTTCTAATGTCCATATTTGCATTAATAATAGGCATTATAATATTTGGCAGTAAAATAATAAATATCATAGGAGGATAATATGGAGGAAAGTTTAAAAAGATTATTAAAAAATAGCTATAGTCCTTATTCAGGATTTAGAGTAGCATCAATATGCTTAATGAAAGATGGAAAAAGCTTCGGTGGCGTAAATGTAGAAAATGCCTCTTATGGAGCAACAATATGTGCCGAAAGAGTAGCCATTACATCCGCTATTGCCAGTGGATATACAAAAGGAGATTTTAGCAAATTATATGTTATGTGTGACAGTAGTAGAATAGCTTCAAGTTGCTTTATCTGCAGGCAAGTAATAAATGAATTTTTTGATAAAGACTGTGAAGTAATATTATATAGTAATGATGGCGAAAAAGAAATATATACAGTAAGAGAACTATGCCCATATCCATTTGGAAGCTCTGATTTAAATTAAATAATTAAATTCAAAACATCTAATAATAGATGCTTTTTTCTTGTTTATTTATTTCTAATATGATACAATAAAAAAGAAAGAAGGAAACAAATATGAAAAGTGGATTCGTAAGTTTTATAGGAAGACCAAACGTTGGAAAAAGTACATTATTAAATAGTATATTAGGTAAAAAAGTGGCTATCACTTCAGAAAAACCACAGACAACAAGAAACATGATTCAAGGTATATATAATGATGAAGATACTCAAATTGTTTTTGTAGACACACCTGGTATTCATAAACCACAGAATAAATTAGGAAAAGTATTAAACAAGCAAGCTTATTTTACAATCAATGATGTGGATATAGTAGTAATGGTAGTGGATATTACAGAAAAAATAGGTAAGGGAGACAACTTCGTTATAGATATTTTAAAGAACTTAGATGAAGATAAACCAGTATTCTTAGTAATAAATAAGATAGATAAATTACCACGAGAAGAGATATTAAAAAAGATAGATGAATATCAAAAATTATTTAACTTTACAGAAATAATTCCTGTATCTGCTAGAAAAAAAGACAACGTAGATAGACTAATTGAAGTATTAAAAAAATATTTACCAGATAATATAAAGTACTTTGATGATACTACTGTTACTAGTAGTTCACCGTCATTTATCATATCAGAATTCATAAGAGAAAAAGTATTAGACCTAACTGAAGAAGAAATACCACATTCAGTAACTTGTATAGTAGAAGAACTATCAGAAGATAACAAAATGATGACCATCGGTGCCACAATTATCGTTGATAGAGAAAATCTGAAAAAAATAATAATAGGAAAAAATGGTAGTAAAATAAAAGAAATAGGTACTAGAGCCAGAAAAGACATAGAAGCCTATTTCAATAAAAAAGTATATTTAGATTTATTTGTTAAAGTAGTACCAAAGTGGCGAGATAAAGAAAAATTTCTAAATATGATAGGATACAAAGATTTTTTGAATAAATAATAGTAGATAATCCCAATATATAATTAGGGTGATAAAATGAATAAAGAAGATCTTTGGCTATTATTTAAAAAAACAGGAAAAATAGAATACTATTTAAAATATAAAAGTCTTTGTAAAAAAGAGGGATAATATGTACAAAAAAATAGAAGGCATTATAATAAGTGAATATCCTATTGAAGAATCAAGTAAAATAATAAATATATTTACTACTGATGGAATAGTAGGAGTAGTAGCAAAAGGAGCAAAAAAAATTAAAAGTCCATTCTTTGCCACTACAAACAAATTATGTTATGGAATATTTGATATTGTATATAAAGAAAATGGACTATCAAGGCTAAAAGAAGCCAGTATAAGTAATGATTATCGAAACATAAAGAAAGATATAAAAAAAATATCATATGCAACATATATAACAGAACTAGCTACTCAAGTATATAAACATGAGAACAGAAAAGACATATTAGAATTATATATATCATGTTTAAATAAAATAGAAGAAGGTTATGATGCATTAGTAATAAGTAATATTCTAAAATTAAAACTATTAGATTATCTTGGAATAAAACCAGTAATCGATAGATGCGTAGAATGCGGTAATACCACTGATATAATAACTATATCAAGTTATTTAGGAGGTTATGTATGTTCTAATTGCTATAAGAATGAAAAAATAGTATCTCCTAAAACAATAAGTTTAATAAGAATGCTATATTATGTCGATGTATCAAAAATAACCAAATTAGAAATATCAGAAAAAATAAAAAAAGAAATCGATGATTTCACTAACGATTACTATGATCGTTATTCAGGAATATATTTAAAAAGTAAAATATTATTAGAAGGAATTAAATAAAATACATTAGAGGTGAATCTATGAATTCATTAAAATATATAATAATTCCTTTTTTTATTGCCATTCTTTCTCAAATAGTTAAAACAATTATAGAAACAATCAAATATAAAAAAATAAACATTTCAAGACTATTTGATGGTATGGGTGGTATGCCAAGCACCCATTCATCTTTAGTAGCAAGTCTTACTACATTAATATATTTAAATTATGGTATAACATCATCATTATTTAGTATTTCTTTAATATTTTCATTAATAGTAATTTATGATTCAATGGGAATAAGATATGAAAGTGGAAAACAAGCAGAAGTAATAAATAATACCCTAGGAACCAATTTAAAAGAACCATTAGGCCACAAACCAATAGAAACATTAATAGGTGTACTATTTGGTATAGTATTATCTATATTATTAAACAAAATTAAATAGTAGGTAAAAATATACCTACTATTTTTTTAAATTATTAATAATTTTAATAATATGATATAACCATTTATTAATAATAAGATCATAATTACCAAGACATTCATATACCTTGCCACCAAATCCCATTTTAAATAAATAGTCGCCATCTTTTTTATCCATACTTTTAATATTACCAAAGTTAAATATTTTATATCCCAAAGTAAGATATTTCTTAATAATTTCCCATTTAATTAAATGAGAAGAGTAAAAACCTTTAAGTTCTTCATTAAAAGCCTCATTCATAAAATATATCTCACGATTATTTTTAATAATTAATATAGCACCAATTATTACACTTTCTGGATATTTAGTATAAATATTAGTGGCCTTAATAATTTCATTATTATATTTAGAAATAAGTCTATCAGATTCCATTTTCTTATTTACCAAAGCATCACTCTTTTTAGCCCTAGCATTTTGCATAATTTGACTCAAATTATAATTTCTTTCTTCCTCTTTCTTCAAAAGAAAACGATAATTATTAATATATTGTTCAGGATTAATCTTAGCAAAATAAATTTCAGACGAATTAACATCACCATTAAAGTTATCAATAATTTTCTTAATTTCTTCATTGTTTAATTTATTATTAAGATTAAGCAATGTATCAATACTATTATTATCATCTTTATATATGGTAATAGATCTTTGAAGAGCTAATTTAATATTCCTTTTAGTATTAGAATTAAACATTTTATAAGTTTCATCAGGAGTTTTTTCAGTTTCTAAAACAACTTTTCTTTCACTTACTCTATTAGTTTTAACAAAAGAAAGCTCATCTAGCAATTTAATAATATTAGTATCAAAATAAATAACTTGTCCTTTTTTATCAAACATTTTATATGTAGTTTTATTATCAGTAGTTAAATAAACAAATTTCTTTTCTTTTAAATAATTTTTAAGACTAGTAATAAAATCTCTGAATAAATTATCGTTATCATAATCAATAAGAAAACCTCCAGGAACATATCCCACTTTAAATTTAAGAACACTTCTTTCAAGTAATAAAACAGCTCCCATAATAGTATTATCATTTTCGTTAATAAACCCTAAAAATAATCTATTATAGTTATTCATAATATTAGCATACTCTATAGTTTGAAAATAATTTCTAGAACTATGTAACTTAGAATAATTCTTAAATTGTGTTTCTGTTAATTCAATAATTTTCATAAAATCACTCCAATAAACATTATATCATATAAAACATCAAAAAAACAATAAAACACTATTAATATTTTATAAATTATGATATACTAAACATAGATAAAATAGAAGGTGAACGTTATGAAACTATCAAAAAAAGAATTAAAAGCATTAGATGGTTATTTTAGATGTGCTAACTACTTAGCCGTTGGACAATTGTATCTAGTTGATAATCCCTTGCTAACTAAACCACTTGAGTGGAAGGATGTCAAGAAAAAAATAGTAGGTCATTGGGGCACAGTTCCAGGTCAGAATTTTATCTATGCCCATTTAAATAGAATAATAAAAAATAATGATTTAAATATGATATATATTTCAGGACCAGGTCATGGAGGCAATAGCCCAATAGCTAATACATATATTGAAGGTACATATTCTGATATATATAAAGACATAACCGAAGACAAAGAAGGATTAAAAAAACTATTCAAACAATTCTCTTTTCCAGGAGGAACATCATCTCACGCAGCACCAGAAGTACCAGGAAGTATCAATGAAGGTGGTGAACTAGGTTATAGCTTATCACATGCCTTCGGTGCCGTTTTTGATAATCCAGATTTAATAGCAGCCTGTGTAGTAGGGGATGGTGAAGCAGAAACAGGACCACTTGCAACAAGTTGGCATTCTAATAAATTTTTAAACCCAAAAGTAGATGGTGCAGTACTTCCAATATTACATTTAAATGGATATAAAATAAGAAATCCAACAATATTATCCAGAATAAGTGAAGATGAATTATTATCACTATTTTGGGGTTATGGCTGGAATCCATATTTAGTAGAAGCTCCAACCACTATTGAACTACATAAAAAAATGGCAAGTACATTAGATAAAATAATTAAAGATATAAAAAAAATCCAATATAATGCTAGATATAACAACAAAGTAGAACGTGTAAGATGGCCAATGATAATTTTAAAAACACCTAAAGGATGGACTGGACCTAAGTATATTGAAGGCAAAAAAATAGAAGGAACTTTCAGAAGTCATCAAGTACCAATACCACTAGAAAATGATGAAGAATTAAGACAACTAGAAAAATGGCTAAAAAGCTATCATCCTGAAGAATTATTTGATGAAAATGGAAAAATTAAACCATACATCAAATCAATTGTACCATATAACAGAATGGGAGCAAGCCCATATGCCAATGGCGGAAGATTACTAAAAGAATTAAAAGTTCCAAATATTGAAAAATATAAAGTAGATGTAACACATCCAGGCTGTATTGAAAAAGAAGATATGCGTGTTCTAGGAGAATTTATTCGTGATATCATTAAAGAAAATCCAAATAACTTTAGAGCTTTTGGACCAGACGAAACAATGAGCAATAGATTATCACATCTATTTGATACAACATCTAGAGTATGGTATTTAAATAGAAAGAAAGATGATGAATACTTATCACCAGATGGTCGAGTAATGGATTCATATTTAAGTGAACATACATGTGAAGGATGGCTTGAAGGATATATATTAACCGGTAGACATGGCTTCTTCGCTTCATATGAAGCCTTCATTCGTATAGTAGATTCTATGGCTAGTCAACATGCAAAATGGCTTAAAGTATCCAAAGAACTACCATGGCGTAAAGACATAGCATCACTAAATTATATATTAACATCAAATGTTTGGCAGCAAGATCACAATGGATATACTCATCAAGATCCTGGCTTTATAGACCATTTAGCCAACAAAAAAGCCGACATAGTAAGAGTATATTTACCTCCTGATGCAAATTGCTTATTATCTTGCTTTGACCATGTTATTAAAACAAAAAATTATATAAACGTAATTGTAGCATCAAAACATATGCGTCCTCAATGGTTATCTATGGAAGAAGCCAAAGAACATTGTGCTAAAGGAATATCAAAATGGGAATTTGCTAGTAATGATAAAAAAGGAGTAGACATTGTATTAGTCTCAATAGGTGATGCCCCAACATTAGAAAATATGGCAGCGGTAAAAATAATAAGAGAATATTTACCAGATATCAAAATAAGATTTGTAAATGTCGTAGATTTAATGAAACTACAGCCAAATACTATGCATCCACATGGCTTAACAAATGCTGAATACAATAAACTATTTACTAAAGATAAACCAATAATATTCAATTATCATGGATATCCAACATTAATACATGAATTTACTTATGAAAGAGAAAATAAAAATATTTCAGTTCATGGTTACTTAGAAGAAGGAACAATAACAACTGCCTTTGATATGCGAGTAAAAAACAAAATAGATAGATATAATATTGTTATAGATATAATAAAACATCTAGACATATCTAAAACCCAAGAAGGCAAAAAAATAATAAAATTAATGGAAGAAAAATTAAAATATCATGATAAATATATAAAAGAATATGGTATAGATACAGAAGAAATAAGGAATTTTAAATGGGAGTGAGGTAAGAAATGAACCAGTTGTTTGAAGAATATAATACTTATAAAGAATTAATAAGTATGAAAGAAAAACTAAATAAAGAATTATTAAAGTTAAGTGGTACAAGAGATGAAACAAGTATAAAACAAATAAATACAATTGCTAAAGAATTAAGCCAAGTAAATGAAAAAATAGCCCAATATAATATCGATTCACTAACAAAAATAAGTAGTTACTTTAGTTGTAAAGATTCTTTTGATAAAGTATGCAAAGACATAAAAGCAATAGAAGAACTATCAAAAGAATCAACAAAAGAAAAAGAAATAATTCCTTCTGCTGAAGGAAGAAATAAAAAAATAGATAAAGAATTATCAGAAGAGTATAAATCATTAGTGGAATATAAGAAAAAACTACAATCAAACTTCAGTAAATACTATAATGATATAAAAAATATAACAACAGTAGTAAATAATACTCAAACAAAAGAAAAAATATCACCTGTCCAAGCACAAGTAGAGTATGTACTGCCAAAGATAAAAGGATATGAAGATTTAACAATTGATGAAAAAATAAAAGAAACAAAAGATAGATTAGAGAGAATATTCGCTACAAGTCTACTACCAAATCAAGGTAAAAAAATAATTGTAACTTATAATGGTGATAAAAAAACAATACCAAGAAAGTATCAAGGATACTTTAATGAAACAATGAAAGAATTAAGACTATTAGAAAGAAATAAAACAAACAATTTAACATCACCAAGTCAAACAAATGAACCACAACTAGTGGCAAAACCAATTATACAATATACAGTAGATCCAAAAACATTATCATCCGGTATTACTTCTTCACCACAACCACTAACAGGAGCAGTTGGAAATGAAAATATATATCAAGATATATTTAATTACAAAAAATACACTCCAAAAGAGTTTGCCTCTTCAGAAGACCAAAAATTATTTGAAGAATTATTTAAAAAATGTCCTGAAGAGAAAAAAGAAGAAATATATGATAAATTATTTTCTAAAGAAGCTATTGCTAGAAGAAATGAATTAATAAGTAGTTTAACTAAACAAATAGAACTCGAACCAACATTTAGACAAACAGTAACTATAGCAAAATCGTATATTACTACAGTATCAAAAAAATTAGTAGATAAAGTAAAAAGTATAGGACTAAATATAAAAAATAAGAGTGAAAAAATAAAAGAACAAGCAAGTGATATAAAATATGAAGTTATAAACAGAACCATTAGATTTAAAGAAAATACTTGTCAAAAAGTAAATGAAACTAAAAATAAGATATGCGATATATCTAAAGAAAATGCTAGAAATCTCCAATTTGCTTTTGCTGAAATAAAAGAAGAAATGCAAAAACGACAAGAAAAAAGAAAATATACCAAAGATGATTTATTTGAAATAATAGCAAAATTACAAGAAGAAAATAGACTTAAAGAAAGAGAAATAAATCTATACAAGGCAAAAATAAAAGAATTAGAACAAAATAGTCGTGGAGGCTATGTAGCTACCAGTATTATAACAATTATAGGGATACTAATATTATCAGGAACAATATTTACTATAATTGGAAGATTATTAAATCATTAGGAGAAAAATATGGAATTTAATATTATAAACGAAGAAAGTAAATTTAAATTAGGAAATATCTTATCAGTATTTAAAATTCCTGAAAGTGAAAAAGAAATAGTTTTATTTTCATTAGAAGGATTTGAAGATAATGATGAGTCAAGTCTTCAAGTTGCATATATTAATACAGATAGCAATGGCTATGATTATATAGAAGAAATAAATGATGATAAAATATTGAAGAAAGCAATGCTAGCAGTAAAAGATATAATGGAAGTGATAAATAATGGATAATAAATTTAAAGTAATAGATGAAAATAATAACGAACTAGAAGCAGAAATAATAACTGTATTTGACTATAAAGAAAAAGAATATGTTATATATGCAATAAATAAAGAGGAAGAAAATGCAGATATATGTGTATCATTATTAGAAAAAGATAGTAATAACTATCCAATATTCAAAGATATAAATGATTCAAAAGAAAAAGAAGAAATAGATAAAGTAGTAAAAGAAATAATAGAACAAATAAAATAAGTGACATTGTCACTTATTTTATTATACTATTAAATTCCTTAGGAATATTACTATTAAATACCATTAATTCTTTAGTAATAGGATTAATAATTTCTAATCTATTAGCATGAAGACAAAGCCTATCAATAGGATTAATTTTACATTTATATCTATAATCCCCTAAAATAGGATGCCCAATATCTGCCATATGGCACCTAATCTGATTTCTCCTGCCAGTAGATATAAGAATTTTAAGCATACTATATTTACTATTACCACCAATTTTCTCATAATCCGTTATAGCAAATAGACCATCTTTATTTTTAGAAGAATAAACAAGTAAAGTTTTAGTTTGTTTCAAATAAGATTCAATATGTCCTTTATTAGCAGTTATTCCATCCACAATAGCGGTATATTCTCTTATTTTAGCCAAATCATTCCAATTATCCTGATATAACTTCTGTACCCTTTGACTTTTAGCAAACATAATAATACCAGAAGTATCAAAATCCAATCTGTGGATAATAAATACTTTTTTATGCTCTTTCTTCAAATAATCAGACACCATTCTATATAAAGTATTAACTTTTTCATTCTTATTAGATATAGTAAGAATTTTACTAGGCTTATCAATAACTATAATATCATTATCCTCATATATAATATTAATATTATTATTAGCTTTCTTTTTATTAATCTCTACAACATCACCATCACACAATACATAATTATATTTAGTAACTATTTTACCATTAACAAAAACAACTTCATTTTTTAAAAGAGATTTAATATTATTTTTAGATTTACCATCAATATTATTTCTTAAATAATCAAATAATAAATAATTCCCATTAACAAAATACTTCATACTTCCTCCTGATAATATTATATAATATAACTTAAAATAAAAAAAGCCTAAATAACCTTTGTAAGTGTAAGTTTTTTATTCTTAGTATTAACAATACTATTAAATATACGTGCTTTTTCAATATCTTTATCATTATTTAAATTAACAAAAAGAGAAAAATTATTATTTTTAATAACCTGAACACCATTATTGATTGAAGCATACATAATATCATGTTTATCTTTAAAATCATTTCTAATAGTATCAATAAGTTCAGAAGCATCATCAGAAGCAAGTACTATACCATTTTTATAACATATAGAATTATTTTCTCCTTTAAAATAATTCTTTTCAATAATTATATTTATACCATCTAAATAGTTATTTAAAGTATCTTTAGTAACAATAATTCTATAATCATCACTACTATTAGAAATAAACATTAAATATTCCATAACAGATAAATAACTATTTAAAAAACTACTTTTTAATAACTTAATATCTTTCATATACATTTTCCTTTCTTTTGCCACGTTTATTAACTTTATCACAAAATAAAAATAAAATCAAGTCCTAAAGTATATTATGCCAAAGAATAAAAAATATGATTGCTTTATTATAAAAACTTATGTATAATTAATTTAGGTGATAATATGAATTTAAAAGAAACATTAGCAAAAGACCTATTTACCAATATAGATTCTTATTGGGAAGTAATACCAAAAATAAAAGATTTTTTTCAGCTATTAAAGCAAAATATAGATGAAAAACATTATACAGAAATAAAAGAAAATATATGGATAGGTAAAAATGTAAGTATAGATGAAACAAGTATTATCAAAGGACCATGTATCATAGATGATAATACTATAATAGGACCATATGCTTATTTAAGAGAAAATACCATAATAGGACAAAATTGTCATATTGGGCACGCTGTAGAAATCAAAAACAGTATAATATTTAATAATTGTCAAATATCCCATTTTAATTATGTAGGAGATTCCATCATTGGAAACAATAGCCATTTAGCAGCAGGAGTAATAATAAGTAATTTAAAAAACGATGGTACAAATATCAAAATAAATAATATCGAAATTTCTCTTCGTAAATTAGGAGCCATAATTCATGACCATGTCGAAGTAGGATGCAATAGCGTTATTTATCCAGGAACTATAATTTATTCAAATGCAAGTATATATCCACTTACAAGAGTAAGAGGCGTAATAGCAGCAAATACTATTGTAAAAGATGAAAAAACAATAGTAGAAAGAATTAATAATAAGGACTAAACCAGTCCTTATTTTCATACTATTTTATAGGTGATAGTATGAAAAAAATATTAGTAGTATTTATAAGCATTTTAATTCTTATGCCAGAAGTAAAATCAAGTACCACTAGTGCATCATCATATATACTAATGGATCAAAATACCGGTAGAGTATTATTATCTAAAGATAAAGATAGTCAAAGACTAATAGCATCAATAACTAAGATTATGACTTGTATACTAGCCTTAGAAAGTGGTAAGTCAGAAGATGTAGTAATAGTAGATGATAATGCTACTTCTGCATATGGTTCAGGTATTTATATAGAAGTAGGGGAAGAAATAAAACTAAAAGATTTATTATATGGTTTAATGCTAAGAAGTGGTAACGATGCTGCCTCTATGATAGCAGCTTATGTATCGGGAAGTATAGAAGAATTTGTAAAATTAATGAATAACAAAGCTAAAGAACTAGGTATGAAAAATACCATCTTTTATACCCCTAGTGGTCTTCCAACACCACATGGTAATTTATCATCAGTATATGATATGGCCATTCTTACCAGATACGCCATGCAAAACAAAGAGTATAGAGAAATAGTAAGTACTAAAAAATATAAAACATCAACAAATAAAAAAGCCTATATATGGCACAATAAAAATAAATTATTAAAATACGATTATATAACAGGTGGAAAGACCGGATATACCGAAGAATCAGGAAGAACACTAGTAAGTACTGCTAATATAGATAACATGAATTTAATAGTAGTAACAATAAGAGATAGTGATGACTGGAATACTCATTTAGAATTATATAATTATGCTAAAGATAACTATATATCATATAAAGTATTAAATAAAAATAAATTCAACCTAATAGGGGATACCTACTATAAAGGAAATACCTTCTATATAAAAAACGATGTCTATATACCACTATTAAAAAGTGAAAAAAAATCTCTAATAAGCCATATAAAATTAGAAAAAAAGAAAAAATATAATAGTGGGGACAAAGTAGGAGTAATAGAAATATATCTAAAAGAAAAACTACTACATGAAGAAGATATCTACATATCAAAAGAAAAAAAGAAAAAAAGAAATAAAATAAAAGCGTGGTTTAATGATTAATTATATATGGGGAGTATTTATAATATTAGGAATAACATACAGTATAATAAATAAAGATCCCAATCTAACAAATAATCTCCTTACTAGCGGAAAGAATTCTATAGATATGATATTAACAATTCTTCCACTTATGTGTCTTTGGCTGGGAATCACCAAAATAGCACAGGCTTCATCTCTATTAACTCTAGTAAGCAAAAAACTATCAAAAGTAGTAAGAATAATATTCCCTGAGATTCCCAAAGATCATCCCGCCATCGGATATATATCCTCAAATATCGTTATGAATATGTTAGGCCTAGGTAACGCTGCCACACCATTTGGTATAAAAGCCATGGAAAAATTAAAAGAATTAAATAAAAATAAAGATGTAGCTTCACGTAGTATGATAACATTCTTAGTAATAAATACATCTTCTGTAACCATAATTCCCACTACTGTAATAAGTCTAAGATTATTACATGGATCAATAGATGCCTCAGAAATAATACCAGTAACTATTCTAACAACATTTATATCAACATTTATAGCCCTAATATTAGATAGAATATTCTACTTAGTATGGAGGAAGACATGATAAATATAATAGTTCCTTTATTAGTAGTAATAATAATAATTTATGGTATTTATAAAAAAGTAGATATCTTTGATACCTTTCTATTAGGAGTAAAAGAAGGATTAAAAGTATCAATAAATCTATTCCCAACGATATTTGCCATGGTAATAGCTATAACAATGCTAACAAATAGCAATTTAATATTAGATATAAGTAATATATTAGGAGGAGTATTAAATAAGATAAAATTTCCTAAAGAAGTATTACCATTAGCCCTTCTAAAACCAATATCCGGATCAAGTTCATTAGTAATTCTAAACGATATTCTAGCAAGATATGGACCAGATAGTTTCATAGGAAGAGTAGCATCAGTAATGCAAGGTTCAACAGATACAACAATTTATATAATAAGTTTATACTTCTCCAGTATCGGTATAAAGAAAATAAGATACTCTCTTATCGTAGGCCTTTTAGCGGATTTAATAAGCGTCATCTTATCACTATTAATAGTATCAATGTATTTTAATTAAAAATATAATAAAAAGTAGGAATCACTTCCTACTTTAAATTTTAATTGGTACCAGCCAAGGGACTTGAACCCTCACACCATCACTGATAGTAGATTTTGAGTCTACCGCGTCTACCATTCCGCCAGGCTGGCATTACTACTAAATTATATAATAAATTTAGTAGAAAGTAAATATTATTTTACATTTTTCTTAATAAACATTGCATCTCCAAACGAAAAGAAACGATATTTATTATCTACTGCATACTTGTAGGCATCAAGAATAATATCTTTACTAGAAAAAGCTGATACAAGCATAATTAAAGTAGACTTAGGCAAATGAAAATTAGTAATAAGTCCATCTATACCCTTGAATTCATATCCAGGATAAATAAAAATATCTGTCCATCCAGAACATTTCCTAAATTCACCATATTTACTCATAATAGTTTCAAGTGTTCTAGTAGTAGTAGTACCAACAGAAATAATATTTCTTTTATCCTTCTTAGCATCACTAAGAATTTTAGCACTATTCTTACTCATACTATAAAATTCCGAATGCATCTTATGTTTAGTTACATCCTCTACATTAACAGGCCTAAAAGTACCAAGTCCTACATGTAACGTAATATAACATATAATAACACCTTTCTTTTCAATTTTATCTAAAAGTTCCTTCGTAAAATGAAGACCAGCCGTTGGAGCAGCAGCACTACCAATATTTTTAGCATACACAGTTTGATACATATCATTATCTTCAAGTTTAGTCTTAATATAAGGCGGAAGAGGCATACTACCAAGTTCATCAAGAATTTCATAGAAAATACCATCATAAATAAAATCAAATACTCTAATACCTTCATCATGAACTTCCGTGCATTTAGCTTTAAGTTTCCCTTCCCCAAAAGAAATAACAGTACCAGTTTTAACCCTTTTAGCGGGTTTAACTAAACATTCCCATCTATCATCACAAATATTCTTAAGTAGTAATAGTTCAATAACTGCTCCCGTATCATCTTTAACACCAATAATTCTCGCAGGCAAAACCTTAGTATCATTAAGAACCAAAACATCACCCTTATTTAAATAATTAATAATGTTGTAAAATTTATCATCAATCTTATCACCAGTATCCCTATCTAAAACCAACATTCTAGATTCCGCTCTATCTTCTAAAGGAACCTGTGCAATAAGCTCATTAGGTAAGTAATAGTCAAAATCATCAGTTTTCATATATCTTTCCTTCTTTCCTTAAGTATTATATAACAAAAATAACATTATAGCAATTATAAAAATAAAACATTATCATATTTACAAAATCACAAAAATATAGTAATATTATTATAGTAGGAAGAAAGAAGGAATAAAGTGAAAAAAAGAATAATATTAATACTAATAATGACTCTTACATTACTATCAGGATGTAAATTAAATATAGATACCGATTCAATGAAAGACATAAAAGTATATACTACAATATATCCAATAAGATATTTGATAGATAGTCTATATGGAACAAATAGTACAATATATAGTATATATCCATCCGGAGTAGAACCAAAAGACTTTCAAATATCAGATAAAAAACTAGAAGAATACTCCCAAGCAGATCTATTTGTCTTTAATAGTTTAGATAAAGAAAGAGATTACGCTGTAAAAATGATAAATAAAAATAAGAAATTAAAAATAATAGATGTATCAATGGGAATGACATATGATAATGACGTTGCAGAATTATGGTTAAACCCATATAACTATTTAATGATGGCTCAAAACACCAAGAATGGATTATTAGAATATATATCAAATCCATATCTAATTACAAATGATGAAGGAACAGGTGTAGAAGATAAATATGAGGCATTAAAATATGATTTATCACGTTTAGATGCAGATATTAAGGAAACAATATCATTATCCTCATATGATACAATAGTAGTAGACAATGATGTGTTTAACTTTTTATCTAAATACAATTTAAATGTTATATCATTAGAAGAAGATGACAAACTTACAGATATAAAAATAAATGAAGTAAAAAAACTAATAAATGAAGGCAAGATAAAATATATATATTCATCAAAAACAGAAACAAATAATACTTGTAAAAAGTTAATAGAAGACTATGGAGTAGAGTTAGTAACCTTTAATACAATGGAAACAGTAGATGGGGGGATAACCAATTCCAATGAAAACTATGTAACAGTGATGAACAACAATTTAGAACTATTAAATAAAGAATTATATAAATAAATTTTAAAAAAGACTTGTCAAAGTAAAAAAAATGTAATATAATTATATTGCATTTACGGCGAGATAGCTCAGTTGGCTAGAGCATTCGGTTCATACCCGAAGGGTCGAGGGTTCGAATCCCCCTCTCGCTACCATATAGATTATAACCTCAAACTTAGTGTTTGAGTTTTATTATATATTTTTATAATAAATAAAATAGGTGGTTTCTCACCCATGCAGAAAGCCTAAGGCCTTTCTGCAGTAATTTAGAGCCTAAGGTCTCTAAATTAAAAAATGAATAGATGCCTATTCATTTACAAAATTATCAGGTATTAATAAATCAATATAATTAATAATATCTTCTTTAGTATATTTATTACCATACATTAACCATTCAAAACAAATATTAGTAACACCACCAATATAAAATCTAATAATAATTTCATTAGGAATATTTTTAGATATTTTTTTGTCATTAATTTGATTAATAATAGCTCTATTCAAAATATCATATAAAATATCATTAGTAATACTATTTCTATTATTAATCATTATAGCTATATAAGTATCTCTTTTTTTCTGAATATGAAGAAGAAGAAGTTTAATAATTTCAATATAATACTCTTTAGTATTTTTTTCAATATTATTTTCTTTAGTAATTTCCTCAGTAAGAGAATCTTTCAAACTATTAATATATTCTTCTAAAAGATCATATTTATCAGCATAATGATCATAGAAGGTAGAGCGATTAATAAGTGCTTCATTACATATATCAGATACCTTTATTTGTTCAAATGGTTTACTTTTCATAAGTTCTTCAAAAGCATTATATAAAGCTTTCCTTGTCTTAATTATTCTTAAATCTTTCTTTTTTTCATCCATTCTTCATCACCACCAATATTATAACTCTTTTCCATACAATTGTAAAGATAAACATCACAACGTTGATTATAACAGACACTTTCCTACATGTGTAGGTTAACATACAACAATTAAAAATTTGTTAGTGAAATATATAAAAAAATGGAATATAATGTTTTGTGTGTTGAGGGGAGAGGATATAAAAATGAAGAAAATAGGCAAATTCATCTGTAAGTATAAAACAATTATATTATTAATTTCATTAATACTAATAGTTCCATCATTTATCAATATGAAACTAACAAAGATAAATTATAATATTTTAGTATATTTACCAGACGATATTGAAACAATGAAAGGACAAAATATTCTAGCGGATGATTTCAACATGGGAGCTTTCTCAGTTACCGTATTAGAAAACATGAATGCTAAAGATATTTTAAAACTAGAAGACAAAATAAGAGATATTGATGGTGTAGCCAAAGTTATAACTGGATATGATGTTCTAGGAACAGAAATTCCAGCTAGTATCTTACCGACAGATATTCGTAGTAAATTAAGCAAAGATAATAATGATATAATGTTAATAACATATAATGATGCAACATCTGCCGATACAACATTAAATGCCGTAACAAAAGTTAGAGAAATAACTAAAGACACCTGTAAAGTTGGCGGCATGAGTGCCATGCTACTAGATACCATGGACTTAGCCCAAAGAGAGATAACCATATATATAGTAATAGCAGTAGTACTATGTATTCTAGTACTAGAATTATCCCTAAATTCATATTTAGTACCAATATTATTAATGTTAAATATTGGTATGGCAATACTATATAATTTAGGAACCAATCTAGTATTTGGCGAAATATCATATATAACAAAAGCTCTAGTAGCAGTACTTCAGCTTGGAGTAACAACAGACTTCTCAATATTCCTATATCACTCTTATGAAAGCAAGAAAGATAAATATAAAACTAAAGAAGAAGCAATGACCGAAGCAATATCCGAAACATTCATATCAGTATTAGGAAGTTCACTAACAACAATAGCGGGCTTCATAGTATTATGTACAATGAAGTTAACATTAGGAAAAGATTTAGGTTTAGTAATGGCTAAAGGAGTATTATTAGGAGTAATAACAACATTAACAGTATTTCCAGTATTATTATTATATTTTGATAATGCTATTGAAAAAACAAAACACAAAAGCCTATTACCAAAGTTCACTCATTTAAATAATTTTGTAATAAAAAATCATAAGATAATATTTACTTTATTTATAATATTATTAGTACCAATGTACTTAGCAAACTCTAAAGTAGGAGTATACTATAAACTAGATGAAACTCTCCCAAGTACTTTAGAAAGTGTAAGTGCTAATAACGAGTTAAAACAAAAGTTTAATATCGTTTCACCAGAAATAATATTAATAGATAAAGATATGAAAACAAATGATATAAATAGCATGGTAAAAGAAATAGAAAAAACACCGGGCGTAGATTTCGTACTATCGTTCAGCTCATTAGGAATAGATAAAAACTTATTAAGTGATGATATGTTAAGTATTATCGAAAGTGATAAATATGAAATGTTATTTCTAAATTCAACTTACGATATAGCAAGTAATGAACTAAATGATCAAGTAAATAAAATTCAAAGTATTATAACAAAGTATGACAAAGATGGTATTTTAGCAGGAGAAGGACCACTTATGAAAGACTTAGTAAAAATAAGTGATACTGACTTCAATAATGTAAACAATTCATCTATAATATGCATATTATTAATAATGTTATTTGTACTAAAATCATATACATTGCCATTATTACTAATATCAGTAATAGAATTCGCAATATTTACCAATATGGCAGTACCATATTTTAGTGGCGAACTCTTACCATTCGTAGCTCCAATAGTATTAGGAACAATACAATTAGGAGCCACTATTGACTATGCAATACTTATGACAACAACATATTTAACAAATAGAAGAAGTGGTAAAGAAAAAGAAGATGCCATAAGAATTACCATGGCATCAGTAGTACCATCAATCATAGTAAGTGGATTATGCTTCTTCGGAGCAACATTCGGAGTAGGAGTATATTCAAAATTAGAGATGATAGGTTCATTATGTACTCTAATATCAAGAGGAGCCCTAATAAGTATGGCTTTCGTAATATTAATATTACCATCAGTATTATTAATATTCGATAAATTAATAATAAAGACAACTATGAAGGAAAGAAAGGAGAAACCAAAAATGAAAAATATAACAAAAAAGAATATAAAAAAAGTACCAGCATTTTTAATGCTAGCAGTAATGATCTTTAATGCAGTACCAGTATATGCATTAGAAAAAGATGAGACAGTATATACAAAATTAGATAATACCGGTAAAGTAAAAAACACTTCTGCCGTTGAAAGATTATCATGTACTACCGATGAAGATATTAAAGACTTATCTAACTTAGAAGATATATTAAATATAAGTGGTGATGAAAAATATACCAAAGAAGAAAACACTCTAACTTGGAAAGCTAATGGAAACGATATATCATATAGTGGTACAATAAATAAAGAATTACCAATATCAGTAAAAATAACTTATTACCTAGATGGTAAAGAGAAAAAATTAGAAGATATTCTAGGTAAAAAAGGAAACGTAACTATTAAACTAAGTTATGAAAACAAAGATAGCCATTACGTAAATGGAAATAGATTATATACACCCTTCGTTGCCGTAGTAGGTACTATAATAGATACCGATAATAATAAAAATATCACTGTATCAAACGGAAAAGTAGTAAATAATGGTGTTAATGCTATCGCCGTAGCTTTAGCAGCTCCAGGATTATCAGATAACCTAGGAATAGCTTCATTAAATACTATGAACGATGTAGCCATAAATATGGAAACGACAAAATTCGAATTACCAAGTATCTACTCAGTAATAACACCAAAAGTAATAGAAAGTAGTGACTTAGAAGTATTTAACAAATTAGACTCTTTATATAGCAGCATGGATTTATTAAAGAGTTCAATGGATACTATTGAAGAAGGTGCAAAAAAATTATACGAAGGAACAAGTACTTTAAGCAGTGCTACTACAAAGATACATACTAATATACAGTCAATAAATAATACCATTATGGATATCGAAAATGGCAATGTAGATACTAAGGAAGGACTAGAATCACTACTAAAATCACTAACAGAATTAAGAAAAATGTTAGGTACAGATGATAGTGAAGAAATAAAAGCCATCATATCACAAAACCATGAAGCATTAGATAAACTATTAGGCAACATCAAAGATATCAAAGAATTATATGATAACTATAATTTAGCAAATATGGATAATAGAACTATCATGAATTTAACCGAAGACTTCTACAAAAACTATGGTTTAACACTAACAGAAGATGAAGTATTCGATATGAACATTAAACTAGTAAATACAAAGTATGCATATGAATCAGCATATAATGATAACGTAAATATATCTAATATAATAGGTAACAATAGCGAAAAATTAGAAGAATATTTAGCTAAACTAGAAGAAATAAATAAAAAGATAGATGCAATGGTAGATATAATCAATCAAAAACTAACAGAATTAGGCTTCCATGTAGTAACAATGGAAGATGCATCAAATCACATCAAAGAAAACTATAATATTCTTATGAGTAAAGAAAACGAATTATATAATGGTGTCACTGCCTTAAATGATGGTAGTAGAATGTTAAAAGAAGGCATTGAAAAATATAACAACGAAGGTATAGCAGTATTATATAACTATTCAAAACAAGTAGAAAGCATGGAATCAAAACTAAAATCATTAGTAAAATTAGGTGAAGAATATCAAACATTTACTATGAAAGAAGATAGTGTTAAAGGTAATACAAAATTTATCTTAATAGTAGATGGTGAAAAAGCCAAAGAAGAAGTAAAAAATACAAAAACTAAAGATTCAAAAGTAACATTTTGGACAAAAGTAAAAGATTTATTCAAATAAGAAGATACGTCTTCTTATTTTTTTTGTAAAATTACCAATTCTTCCTTTAAAAAAAACAAAATATATTATATAATGAATATAGAGGTGTAAATATGAAATTAAATATTGGAGTAATATTTGGAGGAAATAGTTTAGAACACGAATTATCCATCTTAACAGCAGTTCAGGCAATGGATAATATCGATAAAGAAAGATATGAAGTAGTACCCATATATATAGCTAAAGATTTAACTATATATGCCGGAGGCATGTTAAGATATATAGATAGTTTTAAAGATTTTCGCCTAATAAACAAATATGCTACAAAAGTAAATATCGTAAATAAAAAAGGAAAGTTTATATTAGAAACAACAGGCCTTATTAGGAGAGAATATAAAGAAATACATTTAGCTTTTCCAATGGTTCATGGTAAAAATACCGAAGATGGTGCCATTGTAGGATACTTAGAGACCTTAGGCATTCCCGTAATCGGTAGCGATATATATTCATCAGCAGCTTGCCAAGATAAAGTATTTACAAAAGAAATACTAAGAGCTAATAATCTTCCAACTATAGACTATGTCGATTTTACTGATATAGACTATAAAATGGATAAAGAAGATATATTTAAACAAATAGATAAATTAACATATCCACTTATAATAAAACCCGCTAGATTAGGAAGTAGTATTGGTATCGAAGTAGTTAATCGCAAAGAAGAGTTAGAATCATCAATAGACAAAGTACTTCTAAACGATGAGCGAGTACTAGTAGAAGAATATGTAGCTAATAGAAGAGAATTCAATATGTCTGTATTATTAAGCAAAGGTAAATTAATAGGATCAGTCATTGAAGAAATAGAGAAAAAAGAACCATGCTCTTATTATGATAAATATCATAAAGATGAAGACGACTCTAAAGAAGAAGACTCATTCAAAAGAACATATCCCGCTAATATATCAAAATCACTAGCGGAAGAGATAGAGAAAACTAGTAAGAAAGCTTACAAGGCATTAGCTTTATCCGGAGTAGCAAAAATAGACTACATATATGATCAAAAAGAAAAGAAACTATATATAAATGAAATAAACACCATACCTAATTTCTTTTCACATCACTTATTTGATGACAAAAATATTGACTATAGAGAATTATTAGGTATTATGATTAAAGAGGCAATAGACAAAGTAAATAAAAAAGATACCATGATAAAAACAATAAATGATAAAATGTTTAAAAATGTAACAAGTAAAGATATAAGGAATATGAAATAATGTATGGTTATATTAGTGGTACAGTAAAAGAAATAGATTCAAACTATATAATTATCGATAATAATGGTATAGGATATCTAATTTATGTACCAAATCCTTACGTTTTTATCATTGGTAAAGAATATACTGTATATACATATTCCAATATTAGAGAAGACGAATATACATTATATGGCTTTAAAACTAGAGAGGAAAAAGAACTATTCTTAAAACTAATATCCGTAAAAGGACTAGGCCCAAAGATGGCCCTTCCAATGCTTGCAACTGGATCAACTTCTTTAATCGAAGAAGCAATAGAAACAGAAAATATAAACTATCTAAAAAAATTCCCTAAAATAGGAGATAAAGTAGCAAGACAAGTAATATTAGATTTAAAAGGAAAATTAAATGTAATAAATACAGGTTTATTTGCCAGAGAAGATCATTCAAAAGAATTAACAGAGGCATTATTAGGATTAGGCTATAAACAAGCCGATGTTAAAAAGATAGTTTCAAAGGTAAATTCTTCTCTTCCAGTAGAAGAGCAAATAAAAGAAGCCTTAAAATTATTATTAAAATAACACTTCAAATAATATGAAGTGTTTTTTCTATATTTTGTAAAGTAAAATCAGTAAAATGTAAAGTGTCTACATAAAGAAATATATTAAATATACCAAATGTAAATTGACAAACATAAATAATTGAAGTAGAATAAATGATAATTTAACAGGAGGTTTAGTCTATGAAAAAAATAATATCATTTATTTTAATAATAATATCAAGTATAAGCGTAGTATCCGCTAAAAGTATTAATGATTTATATAATGAACTAAACTCTCTAGAAACTAAAAAAAATCTATATAACTATCTAACAAGTGACGAAATAAATAATATACTAAGTGCAAGTCTAGATATAGAAATCGTTATAGATACCTTAAATGATGAAATAAATAATATAAACAAAAATATAGAAGCAAAAGAAAAAAACATAGACAAACTAAATGAAGAAGTAAATAATTACTTAGTATTTAACCAAATAACAGGAGGAGAAAATATATACTTAGAATATATTTTTTCATCAGAAGACTATACCGATATGATATATAGATATATGGTAGTAGAGAGACTAACAAATTATAATAATAATTTAATAGAAAAGTTAAATAAAGAAATAAAAGAATTAAATACAAAGAAAGAAAAACTAAATACCAAAGTAATTAAACTAAATAGCCAAAGAGAAAAATATAAAGAATTAGAATTAATGCTAAAAAGTATCGGAACATATAGCAAAGATAGTATAACAAGTACTATCGATGAAGATATCGAAAGAATAAAAAAAGAAATAACTACCTATCAAAATCTAGGCTGTACTAGATATATGAATTTAAATACATGCCTAAACATAAAAAAAAGTAATAAGCTAAACTATCCATTAAATAAAGGCTGTGTAAGTAAAGATTATGACATATCAAGTCATAAAGGAATAGACCTAGCATGCAATAAAGAAGGAACAGAAGTATATTCTACCGCAAATGGAATAATATCATCAATAACATATAAATCATCATGTGGTGGCAATGTAGTATATATATATCATAATATTAATGGCAAACCATATACAACCATATATGGCCATTTATTAGAAGTAAAAGTATCATTAGGAGAAATAGTAGACGAAAACACCATCATAGGTTTAGTAGGGGGAGAAACAACCGCCACCATAAATGGAGGATACGATAGTTGTACTGATGGGGCTCATCTTCATTATACAGTAGTAGAAGGCTATCATATAAACGATTTTAGTATATATACATTAAACCCAAGAAATATAAATACTTATCCAGAAGTACTAAAAGGATACTTCAGAAGATAAAAAATAAAAAAAGATTGACAAAACAATAAAAAGAGTATATCATATACGACTAACAAAGGACGTTATATGATATATTCTTTTGTTTAGGGGGTTTTGATTATATAATTAATATTCTAGATCACTAATTTTTAATCAAAAAATAAACAAAAGGCAAAAATCATGTTTAAGAAGTTATAGTCTTTTGCATAATTATAATGGAAAGGTGAGATAGAATGAAAAAATTAAAATTATTCTTATTTGCTCTAACACTAGTCTTTATAACAAGCACTACTGTTTTAGCAGAATCAAAATGGGATGTAGAAAATACTGAAAGATTAATTTCTGAATCCAATGAAAATTTTATAGTAGAATATGATTTATCAAAAATAAAATTTGGTTGGTATATTGGCGGTACTGTCACTGTTAATATAACACTTACAGAAAATTACAATGAAAAAAGTATTGTTATAGCTCCTGATGTCTTTCAAAAAATAGCTAAAGAAGTTTATGATTACAATAAAGAAATAGGATATGAGCGTATTGATGAAGAAAATATTCAATATTCAAATCCATTTCAATCAGGAGATAAGATTAAAGTCAATATAGTTATAAATAACCATTCTAAAAATGATTACTATTTTGATAATACATCTTTTGAAATATTTCCAACAGAACCAGTAGTATATAATGAAATAACTGGAGTATCAGAAGAAAAATTTTTCAATCAAATAAATATCCCTAAAGGATTTACTTTTAGAAGAACATATAATACTGCATTAAAAGAATTAATACCAAATTCAAATGGAATTCAAATGACAGATGAAAACATTGATAAAGCCTTAAAAGAAAATGGCTATAATGGTATTGAAGAGTATGACAAATATTTATTAGACTTTTATAATAAAAAATACAATACCAACTATAGTAGATTAGATTCTTTTTCCAAAGGAATAATAAGAGAAATACTATCTGATACAGACCCCGTCTATGCATATAACTCAGCATATGCAGCTCTTGGGTTAGATGAGATAGATTTAAGAAGATATGAAACAGCTAAAGAAGCAATTGATAATGCAATAAAAAACACTGATTTTACTAGTCCAATACAATATTTATTATATTTTTACAATAATAACGATAAGTTCAATTGTAATGGCACTTGCAAAGCAAATAATTTATCAGAACTAAACGAAACAGCAGTCGATGATTTATTTAATTTTGGTGGAACTGAAAGCGGCGGTTATAATTTTGCAACTGAAACACATAGCACAATATTAGCTTTAGCATATAATTATTTCTATAATGAAGGATTATCTTTCTATTTTGATGAGAAAGATGAAACCACTGGAGAATATAAAGAAAACAAAGATTTAAGCAATAGTAATATTACAGGCACAGATTATTCTATAGGCTCATATATGAGAGACAATTCTAAAGGAAATAATGAAATATCAGAACGTGCAGGTATTCTTAAGAGCAATAGTACCTCTACAATATCAGGAGTATTAAAGAATATTGGTATATATACACCAAACTCTTATATTGGTTTTGATTTCATGGTTAATATGCAATTTACTTATTCAGCAAAAGAAGGAGTTTTAGTGGTAAATCATGTTGATAGTGATGGCAATAGACTTACAGAAGAAGTAACAACTACAGATTTAGTAGGCAATGAATATACTACTGAAAAGAAAGATTTTGAGGGATATACATTTATCACAGTAGAAGGAGAACCAATAGGAACATATATAGATGGAACAATAAGAGTAACATACTACTATGATAAAAACACTGGAACAGGTAACATCGAAGTATTACCACCACAAACAGGCTTTAACGGAAGCAATATAACTACTACAAACGTAGAAACTATAACATTATATAAAAAAGAAGAAAGGGAATTAATATAATTCAGGGGGAACTATAATGAAAAAAATAAGTAAGATATTATTAGCAGTATTAACACTGTTTACTATTAATTTAGCAAATATTAAAGCAGATGAAATAAAAGTTGCTAGAATAAATGACACAGATTATACAAGCTTAGATGAAGCAATAAATGCCGCTTCTGATGAAACAACAATCGAATTACTTAATGATGCTGAAACAGCAGGTATGAATCTTAACAAAAATATCATTATTGAAGGAAATAATAAAACCATCACTTTTAATGATAAAGGAATAGCCCTATGGGGAAAGAAGTTAACATTTAAAAATACAATTATAACAATGACAGGAGTAGGTTCTACACCATATACTGCAGAATGGAACTGGCAAGCAATTTGTGCTTCAAAAGACTCAGAATTAAATTTAATAAATTCAAATATGACTATGGATGGAACAAATGCCGGTAACGCTCATGCAATCTATTTTACAGGTAATGATAAATTAAATTTAACAAATTCAACATTAAGCATTAAAAATTATAACCAAGATGCCTTAGAATGGGACGGAGGCGATGGTGGATATAATATTAATTTAATAGATTCAACATTCACTTCAGATCACAATCGTTCAGGCTTTACTGGAACATTTGTAGTAAAAGCTGAAAATTCAAACATAAACGTTATAAATAATACTGGTAATGGTTCAAATGGTTCACATTTTGAATTAATAAACTCATTAGTAGATTTCTCTAGTAATGGAAGTCACGGCCTATCAGCAGGCAATTTAACAATTAATAATTCAACAGTCACTGCAAATAGTAATGGTGGAAACGGAATCCATGTAACTGGAAAATTAGAAGTAACAAATAATTCAACAGTAACAATTGCTAACAACGATTGTCATATTTCGAGTAAATGGACTTTTCCAGGAGCACTATATATTGGTGGAAATGGAATCATTGATAATACTACTAATTTAACAATTAACAACAATAATGGCTCAGGTATTTATATAAAAGAAAGAGCAGAACTAACTCTAGAAACAGGCTTAATTACAAAGAATATTGCAGCAATATTAGGTCAAGGCGGTGGCATTAATAATCACGGAACAATAAATATTAGCGAAGGTGTAGAAATAAATAATAATAGTGCTGAAATATCTGGTGATGATATTTATAGTGAGGGAGTAATAAACCTACCTGAAGTAATTAAAGATAGAAAACTAATCGAAGTTAGAGAAGATGAAAAAGAATTAAATGACTGCAATCATACTATCAATGGTTGGTATGATGATAATGAAGAGACAAGATGGGAAGCACATGCAGAAGATCCATCTGATAACTATATAAATCAAGTAAACAAAGGTGTCTACGAAGGAATTTTCTCTATTAAAGCAGCTCATGACGACAAAGGCACATTAATAATAAACTATGTAGATAGCGATGGTAATAAACTTACAGAAGAAATAATTACTGAAGGAAAAGTAGGAGAAAAATATACTACTGAAAAGAAAAATTTTGAAGGATATACATTTATTACAGTAGAAGGAGAACCAGAAGGAATATATACCGAAGAAACAATAAATGTAACATACTATTATGATAAAAACATTGGAACAGGTAATATCGAAGAATTACCACCACAAACAGGTTTTAATGGAAGCAATATAACTACTATAAACGTAGAGACTATAACATTATATAAAAAAGAAGACTAAATAAAAAATGTCAGAAATTTCTGACACTTTTTTATTTAAAATTTTCTATATAATCCAACAGCTTTACCAAGAATAGTAGCTTCTTTTAAAATAATAGGTAACATATAATCATTTTCAGGTTGCAATCTAATATAATCCTTTTCTTTAAAAAATCTCTTAATAGTAACTTGATTTTCTTCATCCATCGCCACAACAATATCACCATTTTTAGCAGTATTACATCTTTCTACAATTACAATATCCTTATCATATATACCTGCATTAATCATAGAATCACCAGATACTCTGATAGTAAATACCTCTTTTCTCTTAGGAAGTAAGTAAGCAGGAAGACTAATAACTTCGTCAGGAACCTCGATAGCCTCAATAGGATTACCCGCTGTAACTTTACCAAGAAGTGGTACAGTTATAACATTTTCTTCTTTAACCTCATATTCATTAGGTACTTGAAGTTCAAGAAGATGATTACTTCCTTTTCCTCTCTTTAAATATCCTTTTTCAATAAGCTTTTGTACATGTACATGAGCAGTAGCAGGTGAGCTCAAACTAAAATGAGCTGATATCTCTCTAATAGAAGGAGGATATTTTTTATCTGCTGAAAACTTCTTTATATAGTCAAGTATATCTCTTTGTCTTTTAGTTAATTTAGATTCATTTTTTTCTTTTACCATAAAATGCTCCTTTCATATATAATGTTAGCACACAAAATGTAAAATGTCAAACAAATATTCGCTTTTTACAAAAACATATATTGACACGAACATTAGTATGTGTTATACTGTTATTGTAAGAAAGGGATGATAGATATGGAAATTCTAAAGAAAAACAAAGGAGTATTAGTATTTTATCTACTATTAGTAGTAGTAACATTAATAGTAGTACAAAGAAATCAACAAAATCTTAACATGGAGAATCGTTATGTCTATCTCACAGGCAACTAATATACCATAGTGAAGTGCTTAGATAGTGCTTTTTATTATATCCAAATATAAAACAATATCCTCTCAATACACATTTTTTCAATTTCACTTTTCAAAATAAAAAAAATGTATTATAATATATATAACAGAAAGAAGGATAATATGAACGATAAAAAAGCAAATAAATTAGTAGTAATATCTGCTATATTCTTAGTACTATCAGGGGCTGTATTATATTATATTTTCGAAAAACAAGGATATGACAATAAAGGAACAAGTAATTATATAAATTATAACGTAAATGATTATATAGTAACAACACCAATAATATTTAGTGATTATAATGACTTTTATAGTAGTATAAATGTATCAAAAGTAGAAATAAAAAACATTGATAGTAGCATTACAAAGGATTTTATAGACGAAGAAAAAGAAATAATAAATTATATTTCAGGATATTATAACGAAATAATGCCAAAAGCAGATTATGTTCCAATTAATACCGCTACTAGCAATATTAAAACTCAAATAAATGGTGCTATCTTATCAGTATTTTACCAAATGAATATAAACTTAGATGAAACCTTATTTGATGATAATATAAAAAGTTATAATATTACTACCAATATAGATCTAGGTACAGGTAGAACACTAACTACTGAAGATTTATTAACTAAATATAATTATACGAAAAAATATATTGCCGAAAAAATATTTGAAGAAGACGTACTTATAGGCAATGGTGAAGTAGTTACAGACAAAAATACTAATATATCATTAACTAAACAAGATGTAGAAAGAAGAAAAGAAGAGTATGTAGAAAGAATAACTTCTGAATTCAATAATATAATTAAAGTGTATATAGAGAATAACTATTTAACAATAGTTTATGATAAAAAAGAACTAAACGACTTATTCTTTGATAATAAGTTCGATACCGATATAAAAATAAGATATTTAAAATAACAATTATAAGGAGGTGATTGGTATGAATGAAAAACAAATGTATGAAGTTAGAGTACTCCCACTAGTTAAAGAAGTGAAGAGAAAAGGAAAAACAAGCCTATTGGTGGATAATCTTACTAGCGATGAGACAAAAAACATGTCTTGCGAGCCAAGAATGTTATGGGACTTTGGAGATAAAATTTATTTTGCAGAAATGCCTCTTACTTATCGTGGTAGTAGTGTAAATGATAAACTTTTCTATATTTACAACGAACTAACCGAAGAAGAAAAACAAAAATATCTAGAAAGAACCACTATAATTAATGTTACAATTCCTAAAGTAGTGGGCATATATGATAAAGAAAGAACAAAAAAAGTAAAGAAAAGAACTAAGAAAGAAAACAATTAGTTCTTTTCTTTATGCCTGTACATATATTTTAATGGTGATAAACATGAATAATATCGATCCAGATAAATATAGAAAATATTTAATTTCAAAACAAAACAAAGAAGACAACAAATTAAAAAAATATCTAAGAGGATTACTAGTTAGAGTAGTTATAGTTATAATATTATTTTTATCCTTAGCCATCGCCTGTAAAAGCAATGATAATTTAAAAAATAAAATTCATAAATATTTGTATACTGAAGATATATCATTTACTAAAATAAAAAAAATATACAATAAATATCTAGGAGGAATAATACCATTAAAAAAAGAAGTAAATACCGAAAAAGTATTCAGTGAAAAATTAAAATATAATAACATATCCATATATCATGATGGTATAAAACTAGAAGTATCAGACAACTACTTAGTACCAGCATTAAAAGAAGGCATGGTATTATTTATAGGCGATAAAGATAATTATGGCAAAACAATAATAATAGAAGATTTAAATGGCATATATTATTGGTATGGTAATATAAGTACTACTTCTCTAAAATTATATGATTACGTCGAAGAAGGCTCATTTATCGGCGAAGCAGATAAAACACTATATATGGTCTTCAGTAAAGATGATAAATATCTAAATTATGAAGATTATATTAAGTAAAATAGAATTCCATTACACATTCATAATAATAGCTCTAGGTTTCGTATTAGCAGGATACTTTTCCAACCTAATAGTATTTACAAGCATTATCATTATTCATGAATTAGGACATATTATTACTGGCTTACATTTCAAATATAAATTAGATAAAGTAATTATCTATCCTTATGGAGGTATGACAAAATTCAATACCATAATCAATACCAATATCAATAAAGATATATTAGTAGCCATATCAGGTGTAATAGTACAATCAATCTATTTTATCCTAATAACAATTTTATATACTAAAGGTTACATAAGAGAATATATTTATAATCAATTTACAATATATAACAAAAGCATTCTTTTATTTAATATACTTCCAATTATTCCACTAGACGGTTCCAAAATAATAAACCTAATTCTCTCCAAATATCTATATTATAACCTATCAAATAAACTAACAATCATCATATCGTTTATAGCCATTATAATAATTTTAATAACTAGAATATACGAATACAACTATAGTTTCATTATAATATTAGGAATACTAATGAAAAATATTTATGATTTCTATAAAAATTTAGAATACATATATAACAAATTTATCTTAGAAAGATATTTATATAAAATAACATATCCAAAGAAAAAAATAATAAAAAACAAGAAAAAAATGTATAAAAACAAATCCCATTACTTTTATATAAACAATCAATTATTAAAAGAAGATGACTATTTAAGAAGCATATATAGCAAAAGATAGTATAAATTTAATAAAAAACACAACAATTGTTTGACTAATACATATTTTTATGATAAAATTAATATTGTTTTAAAGACCTCGAGTTGAAATTACTCAACCACATTGAAAAGGTAAAAGTTCATAAATGACACCTTAAGAGTGAGTCTTAAAATATAATGTAAGGAGGTAAGAAAATGAAAGCAATTATTGAAACTGGTGGAAAACAATACTATGTTTCTGAAGGAGAAACTATCTACGTTGAAAAACTAGAAGGAAAAGAAGGAGACAAAGTTGTTTTTGATAAAGTCTTAATGGCTAACGGTGTAGTAGGTAATCCTTATGTTGGTGCTAAAGTTGAAGGAGTTATTGTTAAACAAGGAAAACAAAGAAAAATAACTGTATTCAGATACAAACCAAATAAGAAGTCTACTAGAGTTAAAAAAGGACATAGACAACCATATACTAAAGTAGAGATTAAAAAGATCAAATAAGGTGGTTTTATGATTAAAGTAAAACTAATAAAAAATAATAATCATATTAAAAAGATTATTATAAAAGGACATGCTATGTATGCTGATTATGGCAAAGATATCGTTTGTGCAGCTGTATCTAGTACCATTATAACATCAATTAACGCTTCTTTATCTATAGATAATGAATCATTAATATATGATGATAAAAATGGTTTAGAAATAGAAGTAAAAAAAAATGACATTGTAACCACAAAAATTATCAATAACATGATAAATAATTTATATGAATTAGAAAAAGCGTATCCTAAAAATATAAAAATCAAGGAGGAAAATAATGAGATTAATACAATTTAATATACAATTATTTGCCCACAAAAAAGGTCAATCATCTACTAGTAATGGAAGAGATTCAGCTGGTAGAAGATTAGGAGCTAAAGCTTCTGACGGCGAATATGTAAGTGCTGGTTCTATAATTTATCGTCAAAGAGGAACTAAGATTCATCCTGGAACAAATGTAGGTAGAGGAACAGATGACACTCTATATGCAAAAATTTCTGGATATGTTAAATACTCTAGACTTGGTAAAGATAGAAAGCAAGTAAGTGTATACGAAACAAAATAAATTTAACTAAAAAATATTGACAACAGTATAAATTATTGATATAATTTATATTGTCCTGGGGAATTAGCTCAGTTGGCTAGAGCATCTGCCTTGCACGCAGAGGGTCAAGGGTTCGAGTCCCTCATTCTCCACCATTCGGGAAGTAGCTTAGCTTGGTAGAGCGCTACGCTTGGGACGTAGAGGTCGCAGGTTCAAATCCTGTCTTCCCGACCATTAGAACAAACTAAAAATAAACATCTCATGATGTTTATTTTTTTTACTCCAAGCTAAGCCGTGCAGGCAGATGCTCTAGCCCTTAAATATTCTTTTATAATTATTAAAGTCAATATTTTTTAATTAATATTTATTTTATCATATAAACATAATAAATCTTCACTTTTAATAGCAAAACCACAGCCATGATCATTAGTTTTCCCATATCTCTTTTCATCTAGATAAATACCAACTTTAATTACTATTTTAATTTTTCCATTTTCTAATAAATTCAAAAAATTATCAAAACTCTTTAGTTTAAAAAAGTCAATTTTATAATATTTAAAATAGTTCCAGCCATTTATTTGATTTGTCCAAGCATTAACAATCGCTAAATAATTAAGCTTTAATAGAACTCTTTCCCTTATATAGTCAAACGACCAATATATTTTTCTCTCAACAAGTTTAGAATATTTATTATAGATACATAAATATATTTTATTATCTTCTCTATCAACATCAATACGATATTGATATTTAACCCCAGCAAAATTAAGCTTATCTCCAAAGGCCTCAATATATATTACCTTATAATTTCTATCACTCTTACATGGATAGCCATAATTATTTTTTAATCTTTCTATTTCAAATAAATCTTCCCCATCAGGAGTAGCATTAAAAAGCGTAATTGCACTTTTACTATATGCTCTTCTAGTTTTAATTTCAATACCATAATAATCAGGTACAGAAAACTCATTTTCAGATAATTTAAGCTCATTTTCAAATGTTCTACCAATAGAAGAATAATTATTATTAATCCCTTTTATATATCCTTTCTTTGAAATTTTTAAAAATTCTTTCTTTAATTCAACTAATTTTTCTAATGTTACATCACAAATCATATCTATCCTCCATTCTTAATTTAGTTTCTATAATAAATTAAAACAAGACAAATGTCAACTAAAATACTAAAAAAATAATCACTATTGCTTTATACAAATATTTATGATACATTAATAATAAGGATAGGTGATTTAGTGAAAGAAAACAAAAAAACAAACTTCTTAAGTACCATATTAGTATTTGGCTTATTAATAATATTATTTGGTTATAAATACTCAAATAAAGTAGAGTATTTATGCCTAAAAGATAATACATATAAAGATACTAAAATAACTAAAGACATGATAACAAAGTGTACATCTAGAGGTAGAACAAACAAAAAATATATAACCAAAGAATATGATATAGTAGGTAAATGTTTAAATACCAATAAAAGAAAAGAAAGATTAATATATCCATCTGATATAGAAATATGCAGTGAAGATAGAGATATAATAACAATAGAGTTAACTGATGAATTAAATTATTATAACCATCCAGAATCAACATCTGATAAAGAAATATATTATACCTTTTATGTAAAAAACAATATGCTATATGTAAAAGGCAATAACAAAGATGATAAATTATTATTTAATCAAGAAAAAGTAGATAAAATAGCTAAGAGGACATTTTCTTCTACTGGTGATAGTAGAATACTAATTCTTACTACCAACGGTAATGTATATATATCAGAAAAAGATCCAAGTTATGATTTTGACTATAATAAAGATTTCTATTTCTGGAAACTAAAAACATCGAGCATAGTAGGATTTGAATTAATAAACAATAAAGAACATACCCAAAATAGTGAATTATATGGTATAACTAAAGATAACAAAAAAATAAGAATTGAAGAAGAGTATAAATAACTCTTCTTTTAATTTAACAGTTGACTTACAACTTCATATTTAGTACAATTAAAATGTGATAAATATGAAGAAAAAGATAGCAATAATAATTTTAATTCTAATACTACTAACACTTACATTAACCCTAGTTAACATAAGTACTTATAAAGCATATCATAAAAACTATTTTTACATGGATACTTATATTGATATAAAATTAAATACCACCAAAAATAGAAAAGAAATGAATAAAATATTTGAAGACATAGACTATTTATATAAATCCTATCATGAACTAACAGATAGATATAATAGCTATAACAATGTCATAAATATTTATTACCTAAATGAAAAACTACCAGATAATGAAGAAGTAGAAATAGATCCAAGATTATCCGACATTATAAATTTAGGAATAGAATACTATGATAAAACAAACGTATTATTAAATATAGCAGCGGGAAATTTAACCGAAGTATGGAAAGAATTTATAAATACATGTGAAAAACTACCGTCTAATGAAGAATTAAATACAAATATAAATATTAAAGATATAAATTTAGAAAATAATATCTATAAAAAACAAAATAATATCAAATTAGATTTAGGCGCCATAGCTAAAGGCTATACAACAGAACTAGTAGGCAAATATTTAGAAGATAATAACATTCACTCATATATCATAAATGCTGGTGGTAATGTTAAAGTAGGAAAAGCCTACAAAAAAGAATACTACAAAGTAGGAATAGTAGATCCCCTTAATCCTAGTGATATATTTATAAAATTAAATATAAATAACAAATCAGTAGTAACATCAGGAGACTATCAAAGATATTGCACTATGGATAATATAAATTATAATCATATAATAAATCCAAATACCAAATACCCTAGCAATTACATGCATTCAGTATCAGTAGTAAGCTCCAGCTCATCTTTAGCAGACATATACAGTACTTATCTATTCCTATTACCAGTAGAAGAGGGCCAACTAATAGTGGATAATACAGATGATATAGAGGCTATATGGTATATAGATGAAAACAACATTGTCAAAAGCAGAGGCTTTAATTATGAATAAAAACGATATAAAACTAATACTAATATTATTACTACTAATATCACTATCACTTATAATAATAAATAAAACAAAGAAAGAAGGAACAACCGCTATAGTATATTATGAAAATAAAGAAATACTAAAAATAGATATGAATTTAGATAAAGAATATACTGTACAAGGTTTATTAGGGGATGTTGTCATAGAAGTAAAAGAAAACAAAATAAGAGTAAAAAAAGAAAACTCTCCTAATCATATATGTAGCAAAGAAGGATATATAAGTGATAGTTCTAGGACATTAGTATGTCTACCTAACAAAATAATAATAAAAATAACAAATGATAATACAGATGATAAACTAGATGGAGTGATCTACTAATGAAAACAAAAGATATAACCATAATAAGTATATTAACCGCTATGAGTGTAGTAATAGGCATAATAGAAAGTTATTTTACCTTTTTAGGAGATATAATACCAGGATTAAAGTTAGGATTAGCTAACGTAATAATACTCTTTGCTTTATATAAATATAACTTTAATAAAGCTTTAATGATATCAATAATTAGAGTATTTATAGTAGCCCTAATAAGAACAGGATTTGGGTTCAATTTTCTTTTCTCTTTAGGAGGAGCTCTTCTAAGTATCATAGCTATGTCATTAGTAAAGAAAACAAAACTATCAATAATAGGAGTTTCCATAGTAGGAAGCATATCACATAGTATAGGACAAGTACTCATAGGAATACTAATATTAAATAATCATAATATTATTTATTATTTACCATATCTATTATTATTTTCAATACCAACAGGAATATTAATAGGAATAATAGCTAAGAAATTAATAAATAGTACAAAAAATATAATTTAGGACTAGAAAAAAAATATAAAATATTTTATAATATATAAGGAGGATACAAAATATGAAGAAAAAAATATATCTAATGGGGTTAATAGGACTATTACTATTAACAGGATGTTCTAAAGGTTATAAAGAAGGAACATATACAGGTACTGCTATTGATACATATGGAGGAGAAAATACCGCTACTGCTATTATAACAATAGATTCAGCAGGTAAAATTACCAATGTAAAATTAGATACAACTTATACTACTAAAGATGGAGTAAAAACTACTAAAAAAGCGTTAGGTAGTGATTATGGCATGTATGGAGTAGAATATGGTAGTACCGTAGGAGAATGGTATCAACAAGCAGAAGCATTAGAAAAATATGTAGTGGACAACCAAGGAATAGATAAATTAACATTAAATGAAGATGGAAAAACAGATGCAGTAAGTGGTTGTACTATTAAAATAGATGCCCTATATAGTGCAATAAATAACGCATTAAATCAAGCAAAGAAATAATATAAAAGTATTAAAGACAAACTAAAACATATATTATACTAGGTGGTAAAGTGAAAAATATAATCAAAACAATTTCCTTACTAGTATTAGTATGTTTTAGTTTTTTTTATACTGATAAAGTAATGAATATAATAAATCAAAAAGATCCCCTGATGATAAAAATAGAAAGCCTAAAAGAAGAATATGAAGTAGAACCAGTAAATGCTATGCTAGATCATGATACAATAATACCAGGTATAAATGGCAGACAAATAGATGTATTAAAAAGTTATGAAGAAATGAAATCATCTGGTATATTTAGAGAAGAATTATTAGTATATAAAGATCTCTATCCAAGTAGTCTCTTGTCAAATAATAAAGATAAATATATAATAAAAGGAAATAATAAAGAAAATAAAGTGTCATTAATACTAATACTAAATATAAAAGATATAGATAATATTAAAAATAATAATATAACACTATTTATAAATCATAAAGATATAAATATAAAAAATATAACTAAGTTAAAAAATAAAGAAATATATACTTATGGCAATAATGGTATATATACTAACGAATTATTAACAAATGATAATAGTATCATAAATAGAATATCTAATAATGAATCTAAATATTGCTTATCAAAGAATAAAGATAATACAGTATTAGAAGTATGTAATAAAAATAATATGTATACAATAATACCAAGCATAATAGGAGATTATACTGAGATAAAAAATAATATATCAAATGGTAGTATAATACTTATAAATAATACCAATAACTTAAATATAATAATAAAATATATAAATAGTAAAGGATATAATATAGTTCCATTAAGTAATCTACTTAAAGAATAGTTATCCTCTTAAGCCCAGCGTCTTAAGAGGTAAATTAGAGCCAAATTATTTGTCTCCAATTTAATTATTTTTGCTTGTTTTAATTATATTTTTATGATATTATTTATATGTAAGATAAAGAAAGAAAGTGACCCTCTAATATGAAAAATATGCTATTTGTAAATGTTAACACATCGTTAATTAGGTGGGGGCTTGTAAATTCTTATAATAATATAGAATATGTAAATAATAAATACTATGAAATAACTAATAGAAATATTAGTAATCTTTCATAATCTTTTTGTTGGTGATATAATGGATAAATATAAGAAATTTATGTATATAGGAATATTTATATTA